>Ga0247727_10000034_pt1 | contig 273115 bp, 266 predicted proteins | sample WisWelCaveWW1625_FD_202498 | JGI IMG/M metagenome (GOLD analysis project Ga0247727, IMG submission 202498) | Biofilm microbial communities from Wishing Well Cave, Virginia, United States - WW16-25 | ecosystem: Environmental > Aquatic > Deep subsurface > Groundwater > Cave microbial mat... | reverse complement strand
CACTGGGAACCGGTAAGCCTGATGGGTCACTGGGAACCGGTAAGCCTGATGGGTCACTGGGAACCGGTAAGCCTGATGGGTCACTGGGAACCGGTAAGCCTGATGGGTCACTGGGAACCGGTAAGCCTGATGGGTCACTGGGAACCGGTAAGCCCGATGGCTCGCTGGGAACCGGTAAGCCCGATGGCTCGCTGGGAACCGGTTAGCCTGATGGCTCGCTGAGAACTGGCCGCAATTAGACGCGATCGGCTGTTGTTGAGGCACGTTTCGATCACGCATCAACTGAATACCTACGTTCTGCAGCAGGACTTGGAGTATTTGTAGCGTCACATTGAATTTCCCGGCGAAATCGACCCGATGTGCCGGTTGGTAAGTTCATTTCGCTGGCGAACGAAGTTTGTTGTCCTTTTCTCACTTTGACCTGGCGTAAGCTTGCCCCGCCACACTCGTTCGTGTGCAGGGCAAATTTGATGGGTCTGCCGAGTTATTCCAACACCGCGAAAGCGCTTCGACTCGCGGTTTCATTTTTGGTTGTTTCGGTCGCGGTCGCATCGGCGTCTTGCGAATCCCGTGCGCCGCCTGCCGAACAGGGCGTAGATTCCGCGCCGCTTGTTCTGCGCAGGGGACTGGGCGGCCAGCCGGGTTCTCTGGATCCGCAACGAGCCGAAGACGCATTCTCATTCGATGTGCTCCGGGATCTGTACGAGGGCCTTACGACCGGCAGTCCATCTGGCGAAGTGGTGCCCGCAGCCGCGGAGTCCTGGAGCGTGGACGCGGCGGGTACCCGCTACACATTCAGGTTGCGAGGCAGCGCCCGCTGGTCAAATGGCGACCCGGTGCTCGCCAGGCATTTCGTCCATGCACTGCGCCGGGCGGTGGATCCGGCGACTGCGTCCGGCGGGGCGGACCTGTTGCGTGGGATAGTGAACGCACCGGCGATACTTGCTGGTGAGCTGCCGGCCGAGAAGCTGGCGGTTCGCGCCGCCAATGACCATGTACTGGAGATTGCACTGTCCCAGCCGATCCCGTACTTGCCGGATATCCTGACCAATACGATTGCGTCGCCGGTACACGACTCGTCCCTCACGGCGGCAGGCGGCTTTTCGAAAGGGGGCGCAACGGTCTCGAACGGGCCCTATTCGCTTGCGGAAGTCGTCCCGGGGTCAGTCCTGCGACTCGAGCGCAACACTTATTACTGGAATTCCGCTGCAGTCACATTTGACGAAGTGCGATACGAGCTGATGCCGGATGAGAACGCCGAATTCAATCGCTTTCGTGCAGGCGAACTGGATGTAACGAACAATGTCCCGGAGCCGCGCTTTCAGGAACTAGCAAGGACGCCGAATTCCGGCCTTCAGCATCGAGCTGCGTTGGCCACCTTTTACTTTTCCTTTAATTCGGAGCGGGGGCCGCTCAGCAGGCAGCGCGGATTGCGGGAAGCATTGTCGCTTGCGATAGACCGTGAAGCGATTACATCATCCATCACGCGCGCTGGTCAGGTGCCCGCTTATTCGCTGGTAGCGGAAGGCGTCTGGAATTACACGCCGGCGGCATATCAGTGGCGCGACGCAGCCGCTGCGGAGCGCCTGGCCAAGGCCCGTGCGCTTTATGCGGCCTCCGGTCATACCGCATCCAAACCGCTGCGTCTGCGGATGTTATATAACGAAAACGACCTGATCCAGCGCGTCTGCGTTGCAATTGCATCGATGTGGAAACAGGAGCTGGGCGTTGAAACGGAACTGGTGCAGATGGAGTTTCGCGCTTACCTGGCGGCACGCGCGGATCCAGCCAAATGGGATGTAGTGCGAGTCGGCTGGTCAGCGGACTACAACGATGCGTCGAGTTTCCTGGACACGATGATGGACGGCAGTCCGCAGAACTTTGGCCGCTGGTCGAACGCAAAGTACGCGGGGCTGATGGCCCACGCGGCCAAGGAGCCGGGCACCGCGCGGAGGCGCCTGCTGCTGCAGCAGGCCGAGCAACTGATGCTGGAGGACTACCCGATTCTGCCGGTCTATTTCTATGTGACCAGGCGCCTGGTACGGCCTCGCATCAGTGCTCCGCCCATCGATCCGATGAATCGCACCTATTCCCGCCACTTCAGCATTACTGACTGACCTCGGTGGGAGTGCGCTCGATTTTGGCAGTCTTGACCAGTTCCTTGAGGTGCGCCTCAAATTTCTTCTGCTGCACCATTGGGCCCAACTGGGCCTTGACCGCGTCATAGGGCGGCGGAGTCGAGGCACGTGTAGCCTCCAGCTTGATCACATGCCATCCGAATTCAGACCTTACCGGTGTTGCGGTGTACTTGCCGACTTCGAGCTGCTGGAGGGCGTCGGCAAACGGCTTCACCATCTGTGCCGCCGGAAACCAGTCGAGATCGCCGCCTTTATCTGCGGAACCATCTTTTGAGTTCTCTTTGGCAAGCTTTTCGAAATCTGCCCCTTTGTCGATCTGCGCGATCAGGTCCTTGGCCTTGGCTTCGTCGTCGACGAGGATATGACGCGCATGAAATTCGAGCTGTGGCAATTCGGCAACCCGCGCGTCGTACTCTGCCTTGAGTTCCTCGTCAGTCGGCACCTTGCCTTCCGTGAACTTCTTGAATAGCAGCTCCGTCAGGGAGCTGGTCTTTACAAGCTCAATTCGCGCACCGGCCTCGCCAGCGGCGAGCTTTTCTTTCTCCGCTGCCTGGGCACCTGCATACATGCGGATCAATTCGTCGAGTGTCTCGCTGCGCTGTTCAGGCGTCAGTTCGGTAGGCGCCTTGCCGCCGTGCCTGGCCTTGACGTAAAGCTCCCAGACGTCTCGGGAAATCGCAGTTCCATTTACCGTAGCCACCGGTTTCGCGGCTGCGTCCGCGGCAGCGGTGTCAGTCTTCGTGCAGCCGGCAGCCAGCAGAAGGATCGTGGCTGTGATGGCCAATGCATGTGTCTGTCTCATGATGTCCTCAGTTTTTCCTTGTCGTCGGGTGAAATCGCTTCAATGATAAGGGCATGGATGTCGCTCGGCATCATTTCCGCAAGGGCCTCATACACCATTCGGTGCCGCTGCAGCGCGCTGCGACCGGAAAATGCCTGAGACTCTATTCGGACTGCAAAGTGCCCGGCCCCGCTTTGCGCGCCTGGATGCCCGGCATGGCTGGCGCTGTCGTCGCGCACCGAAACTCGGGCAGGGGAAAACTTGGATTCCAGCCGGGTCTGGATTCGGCCTAACCGCGCGTCGCTCATGCGCGGCGACTACGCGAAGCAATCCAGAAGCCCTGCGCAATGACGAACACGAATGTCAGCCCCAGCAGGCCGTAGAATTTGAAATTGACCCAGGTCGCCTCGTCGAAAATGCTGAACACCGCGATATTGATCGCCCCTGTCAGCAGGAAGAATGCAACCCAGACCAGATTCAGGCGCCGCCACAGTGCGGGATCCAGATTGATCTGCGCGTTCGTTGCGGTCATCAGCCGCTCTATTACCGGGCGACCACCAAAGGGTCTCCACTGGCTCGCAAGGAATGCGATCGCGAACAGCCAGTTCACGACGGTCACCTTCCACATGATGAACTGCGGATTGCGGATCGCAAGCGTCAAGCCGCCGAAAACGAGAACCAGGCCGGCGGAGACCAGGTGCATCGGGTTTACACGCCGGGTCCGGAACCAGTGAATCGTGACTTGCAATACGGTCGCGACGATGATGACGGCCGTCGCGACGAAAATATCGTGCGCCAGCTGGTATGCGATGAAAAACGCTATGACCGGCAGGAAGTCAAACAGCAGCTGCATGCGCGGGACCGTGGTTGGGGGCGCCAATGATAGCGGAAGCCGGCAACGCCCGCTGCCGGTACATAATGGAGCATGGCCGAACGCCTTGAGTTGCATCCGAAGTCACCGCAGGCCCGCATGCTGCGTGCTGCCTCGGATTGCCTGCGTGACGGCGGTGTCATCGTCTATCCGACCGATTCGTGCTATGCGCTGGGCTGCGCGATCGGCGCCAAGGCGGCGATGGAGCGCATTCAGCGGATACGGCAGGCTGGAAAACGGCATTTTTTTACTGTCATCTGCCGGGACCTGTCGGAAATCGCGCACTTCGCGCGCGTCGAGAACTGGCAGTACCGTCAGTTGAAGTCATGCACGCCCGGGCCGTATACATTCGTCCTGAAGGCGACCCGGGAAGTCCCGCGCCGGCTGCTCGAAGAGCGCCGCAAGACAGTGGGCATCCGGGTCCCGGACCATCCAGTGGTCCGCCTGCTGCTGACTGAATATGGCGAACCGCTGATGAGTACAACGCTGCTGCTGCCGGGGGATGACCAGCCGTTGACCGACGCGCGCGACATCGAAGAAAGGATCGGAGCAGCAGTCGACCTGATACTCGACGGCGGCAACTGCGGTCTGGAACCGAGCACAATCGTGGATCTGTCAGGCCAGGTACCCGTGATTCTGCGCGCGGGAAAGGGCGATCCGCGGCCTTTTCAATGACCCACGGAGCTGTGATTCACTGCGTATAATTGGCATTGATTCCCGAGCATTGTCTCGGGGCGCCATCTGGATATTTCATGGACCTGGCCTCGTTTCTCACCACATTATCGATTGCGGCCATACCAGTCGTCTTCGCCATTACCCTGCACGAAGTTGCCCATGGATGGGTGGCACGGAGTTTTGGCGACCGCACGGCGGAAGCGCAGGGGCGGCTCAGCTTCAATCCGATTCGCCACATCGATCCGATCGGCACGATTCTGGTGCCCGTGCTGCTGCTGTGGTTGGGCGGTTTCCTTTTCGGCTGGGCGAAACCGGTGCCGGTCAATCCAAGATTCCTGCGCGACCCGCACCCTCATATGGCGCTGGTTGCCGCCGCCGGACCGACCGCCAATCTTGCAATGGCCGTCGCCTGGGCATTGGTGATGTTCCTGGCGCAGGGTCCGGGCGGCGGGATATTTGGCCAATGGCTTACACTGATGGCTGCGTTCGGCATCACGATCAATTTCATTTTGGCGCTGCTCAATCTGCTGCCTATTCCGCCGCTGGACGGTGGCCAGGTATTGATGAATGTGCTGCCGCCGGGTCCATTCGTGTCCTTTCTTGAAAGAGTCCAGCCATTCGGCATCCTGATCGTGCTGCTGATGATTCCAACCGGGATACTGGCAGCGATTCTAGGCGGTCCGATGGACTTCCTGCAGAATCTGCTGGTCAACACCCTGGGCGTTCGGGGAATCTAGGAACGCAATCTTGGGCACGACTGCCACTCAGAATCGTCGCGTTGTATCCGGTATGCGGCCAACGGGTGCGCTGCACCTCGGCAACTACCATGGCGCGCTCGCGAATTGGGTCGAACTTCAGTATCGGTACGAGTGCTTCTTCTTTGTCGCAGACTGGCATGCGCTAACCACGGGTTACGAAGACACGACGGCTTTCAAGTCGCATGTGCACGAAGTGCTAATTGACTGGCTGGGCGCCGGGTTGAATCCGGGAGCATGCACGATTTTCGTCCAGTCGCGCATACCGGAACATGCCGAACTGCACTTGATCCTTTCGATGGTCACGCCATTGGCCTGGCTCGAGCGGGTTCCGACATACAAGGACCAGATCGAGCAGCTCAGGGAAAAGGACCTCAGCACCTACGGATTCCTGGGCTATCCGCTGCTGCAGAGCGCGGATATCCTGATGTACCGTCCTGAGTTCGTGCCAGTCGGCGAAGATCAGGTGGCGCACGTTGAGATCACGCGCGAGATCGCGCGCCGCTTCAATCACATCTTCGGGCGGGAACCGGACTTCGAGGCGCGCTGCGAGCGGGCCATCAAGCGCCTCGGCTCCCGCAACGCGACGCAATATTCAGAATTGCGCCGCCAGTATCAGGAACAGGGCAATGACGAGGCGCTGGCGAAGGCCAGGACCCTGATCGAGTCGGGAGCCAAGCTGACGATCGCGGACCGCGAGCGACTTTTCGGCCATCTTGAAGGTGGCGGGCGGTCGATCCTGCCGGAGCCTGCCGTACTGCTGACAAAGTCACCGAAGGTGCCGGGCCTCGACGGCCGCAAGATGTCGAAATCCTACGGCAACACGATCGGGCTTCGCGAAGAGCCGGACAGCGTGACAAAGAAATTGCGCGCGATGCAGACAGATCCGGCCCGCATCCGGCGCAGCGATCCGGGCGATCCGGACAAGTGCCCGGTCTGGGATCTGCACAAGATCTATTCAAGTGATGAGACCAAGGCCTGGGTGCAGAAGGGGTGTCGCAGCGCAGGCATCGGTTGCCTGGAATGCAAGAAGCCTCTGATAGACTCTGTCGTCAGCGAGTTGGAGGCGATACGGGAGCGCGCACGGGAGTACGAGGAGAATCCCGAAGTCGTCGGCAATATCGTTTCCGAGGGCTGCGAACGGGCCCGGGAAGCAGCGCGTGCAACGATGGAGGATGTGCGGGCGGCCGTGGGGCTGGAGTACCGGTGAACGATCACACAGAAAGCGCGGCCATGACCGAGATCGGCGCCAGCGATCCGCTGCCGCAGCAGGATGAAATGCCGTTCGCGATCGTGGACGGCGAGCCGGTTACGGTAATGCCGCGCGATCTCTACATCCCACCGCAGGCGCTCGAAGTGTTCCTCGAGGCATTCGAAGGACCGCTCGACCTGCTCCTGTACCTGATTCGGCGCCAGAATCTCAATGTACTGGATATTCCGATTGCGGATATTACGCGCCAGTACATGGAGTACATCCAGCTGATGCAGGAACTCGACCTCGAGCTCGCCGGCGAGTACCTGCTGATGGCGGCGATGCTGGCGGAGATCAAGTCACGCATGCTGCTGCCGCGCAGCCAGGCCGATGGCGAGGAAGAAGACGATCCGCGAGCCGAGCTCGTGCGGCGTCTGCAGGAATACGAGCGCTTCAAGCGCGCCGCCGAGGACATCGATGGCCTTGATCGCCTGGATCGCGATATCTATCAGGCAAGCGCGGAACTGACCGGCCGGCAGGTGGTCCGGATGCTTCCGGAAGTCACGCTGCAGGAAATGCTGGTTGCGTTCAAGGATGTGGTGCAGCGAGTGACGATGTTCGCGCACCTGCATGTGCAGAGGGAAACACTTTCCGTGCGGCAGCGGATGTCCGACGTCCTTTCGATGCTGGCAGACTCTGCGCTGGTGGAATTCGTGAGTCTCTTCCGCCCGCAGGAAGGCCGGCTCGGCGTGTGCGTCACATTCGCGGCACTGCTGGAACTGCTGCGCGAAGGCCTGATCGACGTCGTCCAGATCGAGCCATACGCTCCGCTGCACGTGCGGCGCGCGGATCGCAACCTGGACGCGCCGAACCTGGACGATGTGGAGATCACCACCGCATCCTGAGTGGCGGACAATCATGAATCCAGAACAGCTGAAAAACCTGATGGAAGCCGCGTTGCTGGCGTACGGGCAACCGCTCGGCATGGAGCAGATCCGCGGGCTGTTCGACGAAAGCGAGCGGCCGGAAATCACGGCAGTGCGCAAGGCTCTTGATGCGCTGTCGCGGGAATGCGCCGGCCGGCCGATAGAGCTCGTCGAAGTTGCGAGTGGCTGGAGGCTCCAGGTGCGCGCCGAGTACGCGCCGGCCCTGTCGCGTCTCTGGCAGGAGCGGCCGGGCCGCTACTCGCGGGCGCTGCTGGAGACACTCGCCTTGATCGCTTATCGCCAGCCCATCACGCGTGGGGAGATCGAAAATGTGCGCGGCGTGCAGGTGAACCCGAATATCATTCGCACGCTGACCGAACGTGGCTGGATCCGCGTCGTGGGCCATCGCGAGGTTCCGGGGCACCCGGAACTGCTCGGCACCACGCGTGAATTCCTGGATTGTTTCGGGCTCAAGAACCTCGACGAACTGCCGACACTTGCGGCCCAGAAAGACATGGATGACGTCGGCATCAAGCTCGAGTTCGCGGATACGGTGCAGGCGATGCCGGCCGATCTCGCAGCGGCCAACGACGCGGAAGCGGTCGTGTGAAGCGCCGCGGCGCGCCGCGACCTCCCACGCCCGGGCGCGACCGGATCCATAAAGTCCTGGCTGGCCGAGGCGTAGGTTCCCGGCGCCAGGTGGAGGCATGGATTGTCGCCGGCCGCATCACTGTCAATGGCAAGCTCGCGCGGCCCGGGCAACCCGTCGGCGAGCGCGACGACATTCGCCTCGACGGTCGCCGGTTGCGCCTTCTGGGCATCACGCGCGTTGAACATCGCGGTCTTGTCTATCATCGTCCCGCGCGCGAGGAAATTCGTGGTACTTCCGCTGGCGAGGGACGCAGCTCGCTGGAACGCCTGCCAAAGGCGGCCGGCAGGCGCTGGATTCCGGTCAGCCCGCTCGCCGCAAATGACGCCGGGCTGGAGTTATTTGTCACCGACGGTGAACTTGCGGCGGCGCTGACTCGCCGCGGTCACGCGATGCCGTCGGAGTACAGCCTGCGTCTGCGTGGCGACTTCGACGACTCGCGCATCGAGGCGCTCATGTCAGGCATTGCCGGCACGGAGCTCGAGGGAAGGCTGACCGGCGTGCTGCCGGCTGGCGGCGAGGGCACGAACCGGTGGGTCAATGTGACCTGCACCGGGCTGCGGCCCCGCGACCTGAAGGGCTACTTTGAACGCAACGGCTTCGAACCGAATCGGGTAATGCGCACCAGGCTCGGGCCAATCGCGATGGATCGCGCGCTGGCGCGCGGGCGTAGCCGGCCGATGACAGACGAGGAGCTGAACGCGCTGCGGGAACTTGCTTCTAGCGAGCCCGTGCCGGTGGCGAAGACTGCTGGCAGTCGAAAGTCATCCCGTTGAGACCGCTGCCCGCGGGTCCCAGCAGGTACAGGTAAGGTGGAGCTACCGCCGCCGGTTCGACCAGGCGACTCCTGTCTTCGGCCGGGAAAGCCTGCAGGCGCATCATCGTCCTGACCGGCCCTGGATTCAGGCTGTTGGCGCGAATTCTGGTCGATTCCAGTTCGTCTGCAAGCACCTGCATCAGCCCCTCGGTGCCGAACTTGGAAACCGAATAGGCTCCCCAGTAGGCGCGTCCGCGCCGTCCGACACTGCTCGACGTGAATACGACGCTGGCGTCCGCGGAACGGCGCAGCAGTGGCAGCAGAGTGCGCGTCAGCAGGAATGGCGCCGTCAGATTGATGTGCAATACCTTGCACCAGGTCGGCACCTCGTAATGGTCGATCGGACTCAGCGCCCCGAGTATGCCCGCCACATGAGCCAGGCCATCAACGCGTCCGAATTCGCGATCGAGCGCATCGTGCAGGGCGTCGTACTCGGTGGCACCGGCTGTCTCGAGATTGAATGGCAGTAAGGCCGGCTTGGGGCCACCCGCATTGACGATCTGATCGTAGCTGCGCTCGAGCTTGCGCAGCGTGCGGCCGAGCAATGCAACCGTCGCCCCCTGCCGCGCGAGGGCAAAGGCTACGGCCTGGCCGATGCCATCGCCGGCTCCCGTGACGATCACGACGCGTCCTTGATGCGATTGCGGTGCCGGGTCGTAGTCTCGCAGTGTCTGTGGATCGGTCATGGCGTCCCTGGATGCTGCCGCGCCACACGCCAGGTCGTCCAGAGACTTCGCATGCGGCCGAGTTCAAGTTGCCCGCGGCCGACCTCGAATTGGAGGCGTTCGATTCGATCCAGCAGCTCAAGGTGCAGGCCGAGCAATACATTCTGAGCGCGCAGATCCGCGGCGCTGCAATCCTCCAGTTCCCTGGTGGCGCGTCGACTTTGTTCGCGCGCTTTCTCCGCAAGACGGGCGAGGCAGCGCCGGGCGCCGGGCCCCACGCTTTCTGAACCCAATTCCTTGTGATCGATCCTTTCCGCGTCGAGCCAATCGAGTGGCAAGTAGATGCGCCCGCGCACGGCGTCCTGGCGCAGGTCGCGGATGATCTCGATGACGCGTACGGCCTTGCCGGTCGCGCCTGCGAATCGTTCCGCACGCGCATCCGACGGCACCAGTACCGCGGCGATCATGCGCTGCAAACCATCGGCAAGGTCCAGGTAACGATCCAGTTCGGTCTCCGATTCATAGGTCGTACTGGCAAGATCCAGTTCCAGGCTGGAAAGCAGGTCCTGGACGGGCCGCCAGCCCGAGCCGGCAGCGGGTGCGGCGGAGCGGCCGGCCTGGGTCAAGGGATGCCTGGGCTTGCCCTGCTCGAGGCGCCCGATTTCCTCGCGCCACCACTGCAGCTTGAGGTGCGACACCTGGTGATCGACGCGGGCCTCGGCAGTCGCGTGCAGCTGCTGTTCGAGCGCGAATGCGAATGCCAGCAGCGGACGTGTCGCCGGCGCCGCGAACAGCCAGGCGAACCAGCGTAGCGAGCCGGCCAGCGGCGGCTGCGCCGGGTCCGGAATCCGCACTGCCATTTCAGCGGTCTTCAGGAGCGGGCAGTTCCGGTGTCGGCGCGTAGTCCGAGCGGACCGCGGCTCCGATCTCGGGGAGTTCCTCGATGGCCTTGTCGCTGCGTACGCCAAGTTCGGTGAACTTGCGCGCCCCTGGCAGCACATTGCGTTCGAGCGAGCCGACCGACGCATTGAACGCGCGCACGCTCGCTTCGAGCGCAGTGCCGAGCTTGGCGAGGTGACTGCGGAACGTGCCAAGGCGCGAGTAGAGCTCCTCGGCCAGCTTGCGGATGCGTTCGGCGCCCTCCGCCAGGCGGACATTCTGCCAGCCGTAATGTACGGCCTTCAGCAGCGCAACAAAGCTCGACGGCGTGGCCAGGATCACGCCGTTCTTCATCGCAGATTCGAGCAGGTCCGGCTGCTGTTCGAGGGCGGCTGACAGGAACTGATCGCCAGGCAGGAAGAGCACGACGAATTGCGGCGTATTTTCGAATTGCGCGGCGTAATTCTTGGATGACAGCAAGCGCACGCGCTCACCCAGATGCTGGGCATGCTTCCTGAGGGCCGCCGTTTTGGCCTCATCCGAAGCTGCCTCGACCGCCAGCAAATAGGCGTCGAGTGGCGTCTTGACGTCCACGACGAGGTCCCGCCCGTCCGGCATGTGGATGACCATGTCGGGGCGTAATGCCCCGTCCTCGCCGGCGACATGTACTTGCTCCTCGAAGTCGCAGTGAGAGGTCATGCCTGCAAGCTCGACCAGGCGGCGCAGCGCTATTTCGCCCCACTGGCCGCGCACCTGCGGCTTGCTGAGCGCCTGCACGAGATTGCGTGTCTCGCGCTGCAAAGCCGAATGGGTCTCGCGCATGTCGGTGAGGTGCTGGCGCAGGCTACCGAAATCCCGCTGGCGCTCGACCTCGATTTCGCGCAGCGCCTCCGAGGTGCGGGTCAGTGATTCCTGGATCGGCTTGATCAGTGTTTCGATCGCCTGCTCGCGCTCCTTCAGGCTGCTCTGGGCCTGCTGCTGGTGCTGGCCGAGATTTTCCTTTGCCAGGCGGAGGAAATTCTCGATGTTCTCGCGCAGTTGACGGCCGGCGAGATCGTCGAACCGCCGGTCGAGCTGTTCCATGGCGCGTTCCAGGGCGGCAGTTCGCTCGGCCTCGAGGGCATCTTCGGACTGCAGGCGCTCGCCGAGCACCGCAACCTGGGTTTCGAGCGATGAAGCGCGCCGCCGGCCGATCCACCAGCCCGCCACGAAGGCAATGGCAAGCGCAGCGAAAATGAGCAGGGTTGTAGTCAGGTCCATGGGTTCAGGCTCGCAGCCCCAGCCATTCCAGCAGGTCGGTGGGCCGCCCGATTATGGCGTCAGGCCGCCAGGAGCTGGGATTCTCGCCGGCACCGAGATAGCCGAACCCGGCTACCAGCGGGATCATGCCCGCGTTGCGGGCCGCCTGCACGTCGCGCTCGGCGTCGCCCAGATAAACGCATTGGACCGGCTCGAGGCCCAGCAATTGCGCGGCATGCAGCAGCTGCATCGGATGAGGCTTGCGCTCGTGCAGCGTATCGCCACTGACGACGCAGCCGCTGCGCGCAGCCAATCCGAGTACCTCGAGCAGCGGCATGGTCAGCCAGGCCGGCTTGTTGGTGACTATGCCCCATCGCAACCCGGCCGCCTCGAGCGTGTTCAGAACGAGCTCGAATCCGTGGAACATGCGTGTATGCGTCGCGATGCCCGCGCGGTAGAAATCAAGGAAGCGCCGGCGCAGGCCTTCGATGCGCGATGCATCCGGATCCCCGAAAGCGAGCTGCACGAGCCGCAGCGCTCCTTGGGACACATGCGGCCTGATGTGCTCGTAAGGCAGTGCGGCCATACCCTCGTCAGCAAGCAGCTGGTTCAGCGCGCCCGCCATGTCCGGCGCCGTGTCGAGCAGTGTGCCGTCCAGATCGAACAGCACACCGCGAAGTCCGTCGCGCGGGCTCATGCCCTGGGATCCGAAGCGGGACGCTTGAAGTGAATCAGGTAATTGACCGAGGTATCGGCGCTCACCCGTGCCTTTCGCGACCATGGGTCGTATCCGAGACCGGCCAGGTCAACCAGCGCCAGCCCGGCGTCCCGCCCCCAGCGGGCGAGCTCCGAGGGCCTGATCAGGCGCGCGTAATGGTGGGTACCCGCCGGCAAGAGGCGCAGCAGGTACTCGGCCCCGACGATGGCCAGCGCAAAGGACTTGGCATTCCGGTTGATCGTGGAGCAGATCACGTCGCCACCCGGTCGCACCAGTTGCGCGAGTGCCTGTACCGCTGCAGCGGGATCCGGTACATGCTCGAGCATCTCGAGGCAGGTCACAAGGTCGAAAGCGCCGGGTTCGGCGTCTGCCAGCGCTTCCACCGCGGCGTGGCGGTACTCCACGGCCACTCCGCCTTCCAGGGCATGCAACCGCGCGACTTCCAGCGCGCCCGGCGCCAGATCGCTGCCGGTCACCCGCGCACCGCGCCGCGCCATGCCTTCGGCCAAGAGCCCGCCGCCGCAGCCCACGTCGAGCACTCGCCGTCCGGCGAGTCCGGCGCGCGCCTCGATGTAATCGAGACGGGTCGGATTCAAGTCATGCAGCGGCCGAAATTCACCTTCGGGGTCCCACCAGCGCGGTGCCGCGGCGTCGAATTTCGAGATCTCCGCGGGATCAACATTTGCGGCCTCAGCCATCTTCCAAGTATAGCGTCCGTTCCACCATCTGGAGCTTTTGCGCGCCGGCCAATTTGCATGCATGGACCCATGAAAACAGTGGGTTACAGATACCCGCCTGTGTTAAGATTCGCGGCCTTCCAATGCCCATTCTGAAGACGAATTCCGCATGACCGAAATCGCGCGCGAAGTCCTGCACGTCAACCTCGAAGACGAGATGCGCCGGTCGTATCTCGATTATGCGATGAGCGTGATAGTCGGCCGTGCGCTGCCCGATGTGCGCGACGGATTGAAGCCGGTGCATCGGCGCGTCCTGCATGCGATGCGCGAACTCGGCAATGACTGGAACAAGCCCTACAAGAAATCGGCGCGCATCGTCGGCGATGTCATCGGCAAGTACCACCCGCATGGCGATGCGGCCGTGTACGACACGATCGTGCGCATGGCGCAGCCGTTCTCGTTGCGCTACCTGCTGGTCGACGGCCAGGGCAATTTCGGGTCCGTGGACGGTGATGCGGCGGCTGCCATGCGTTACACGGAAGTGCGCATGTCGCGAATCGCGCACGAACTGCTGGCGGACATCGACAAGGAGACGGTCGATTTCACGCCGAACTACGACAACAGCGAGCAGGAACCTGCGGTGCTGCCGTCACGCATCCCGAATCTGCTGGTCAACGGATCGGCCGGGATAGCGGTCGGCATGGCGACCAATATCCCGCCGCACAATCTCGGTGAGATCGTCGATGGCTGCGTCGCGCTGATTGACGACCCGAGCCTGGGCCTGGCCGAGCTGATGCGGCTCGTGCCGGGGCCGGACTTCCCGACCGCGGGAATCGTCAATGGCGCCGCCGAGATCGCGCTCGCCTACAAGACCGGTCGCGGGCGCTTGTCGGTGCGCGCGCGCACCAGTGTCGAGGAGATGGACGACCGCGGCAGGCAAGCCATCGTCGTGACCGAATTGCCGTATCAGGTCAACAAGGCGCGACTGCTCGAGCGCATCGCAGACCTCGTGCGCGCCAAGGAGATCGACGGCATTTCCGAGCTGCGCGACGAATCCGACAAGGACGGGCTGCGCGTCGTCATCGAATTGAAGCGCGGCGAGAACCACGAGCTCGTGTTGAACCAGCTGTTCAAGCTGACGCCGATGCAGACCGTGTTCGGCGTCAACATGGTTGCGTTGCTCGACGGGCAACCGAAGCTGCTGTCGCTGAAGGAGATGCTGGACGCCTTCCTGCGCCATCGCCGTGAAGTCGTAACGCGTCGCACGATCCACGACCTGCGCAAGGCGCGTGACCGCGCCCACCTGCTCGAAGGCCTTGCCGTGGCGCTGGCGAACATCGACGAGGTCATCGCGGTCATCAAGGCTTCGCCATCGCCGCCGGAAGCGAAGATCGCGTTGCAGTCGCGCGCCTGGAGGCCGGGCGCCGTGACGCAGATGCTCGCGCGCGCAGGCGCGGTGTCGACGCGCCCGGATGAAATTGCGGAAGAACTCGGACTGCATGACGGAAAATACCTGCTTTCAGAGCAGCAGGCCCAGGCCATCCTCGACCTGCGTCTGCATCGCTTGACCAGTCTCGAGCAGGACAAGATCGTTTCGGAATTCGCCGAGTTGCTGGACCAGATCCGCGACCTGGGCGACATTCTGGCGCGCCCGGAGCGCCTGCTCGAGGTAATCCGCGAAGAACTTGCTGCGATGAAGGCGGCCTATGGCGACAAACGCCGCACCGAGATCATTGCCGATCAATCGGACGTCACCATCGAGGACTTGATCGAACGCCAGGATCTCGTGGTCACACTGTCGCATTCAGGCTACGCGAAGTCGCAGCCGGTGACGGACTACGAGGCCCAGCGCCGGGGCGGTCGGGGCAAGAGCGCGACCACCGTCAAGGATGAGGATTTCATCGACAAGCTGTTCATCGCGCACAGCCACGATACTCTCCTGTGTTTCTCGGACCGTGGCCAGTGCTACTGGCTCAAGGTGTGGCAACTGCCGCTTGCGAGTCGTGGCTCGCGTGGCAAGCCGATCGTCAATCTGCTGCAGCTTGGCGAGGGCGAGCGTATCACCGCAGTCCAGGCGGTCGGCGAATTCGACGACAGCCGCTTCGTCCTGATGGCGACAACACAGGGCACGGTCAAGAAGACACCGCTGTCGGCGTTCTCACGGCCGCGGACGAACGGTATCATCGCTGTTTCGCTCGACAAGTCCGACTGCCTGGTGGGTGTCGCGCTGACCGACGGCGAATGCGAAATCCTGCTGGCCACGACCGACGGCAAGGCGATCCGCTTTACTGAAGGCGAGGTCCGGCCGATGGGCCGCGAGGCGGCGGGCGTGCGCGGTATCCGGCTCGGCGCCGGTCATCGCGTGACGTCGCTGATCGTGCTCGGCGAGGGGCCGATCCTGACCGTGTCCGAGCGCGGCTTTGGCAAGCTGACCGACATCGCAGAGTTTCCGCGGCATGGCCGCGGTGGCCAGGGCGTCATTGCACTGCAGACCAGCGACCGCAATGGCGCGCTGGTGGGCGCGTTGCAGGTCAGGCCCGATGACGAGATCATGCTGATCAACTCGAGCGGCACGCTGGTTCGGGTGCCGGTCAGCGACATTCCGGTACTGGGCCGCAATACCCAGGGTGTGCGGATCATGCGGCTCGAGGAGAGTGAAAGTCTCGTGGGACTCGAGCGTATCGCCGGCGAAGACTCAGGGGACAGTGAGGGCGCCGGCTGAAGCCGGCCAGTGGATTCACGGGGTGCGCGTCTTCAATTTCTCCGCGGGACCGGCGGCGCTTCCGCTGCCCGTGCTTGAACAGGCCCGCGATGAACTGCTCGACTGGCACGGCGGCATGTCCGTCATGGAGATCAGCCATCGCAGCAGGGTCTTCCTGGAGGTTGCGGAGCGGGCTGAAGCCGATTTGCGCGAATTGCTGGCATTCCCGGCCGGTTACAAGGTCCTGTTCATGCAGGGTGGCGCGACCGGGCAGTTTTCTGCGGTCCCGCTGAATCTGTCGCAACCCGGTGCGCGCGCGGACTACATCCACACCGGGCACTGGTCGGAACGCGCGATCAGGGAGGCCAGGCGCTTCCTGACCGTCGACATCGCCGCCGATGAAACCGCGTCCGGATATTCGACCGTACCCGGGCAGTCGCAACTCAAGCTGAACCGCAGTGCGGCCTTTGTCCACTACACGCCCAACGAGACGATCGGTGGCGTGGAATTCCCCTACATACCGGCGACCGGCGAGGTGCCGCTCGTTGCCGACCTTTCCTCGACCATCCTCTCGCGTCCGCTCGACGTCTCGCGTTTCGGGCTGATCTATGCCGGGGCACAGAAGAATATCGGACCCTCCGGCATCACGGTTGTCATCGTGCGTGAAGACTTGCTGGGCCGCGCCCGCGAGGGCACGCCCTCGGTGTTCGATTATCGGGCGTTTGCCGAGGCTGGTTCCATGCTTAACACGCCGCCGACATTCGCCTGGTATTTCGCTGGACTCGTGCTGCAATGGCTCAAGCGCCAGGGCGGGCTCGCGGGAATGGCCGAGGTCAATCGAGCCAAGGCGTCGGCGCTCTATGCGGCGATCGATGCATCTTCCTTCTATGCAAACCCGGTCGCACGCAGCTGCCGGTCATGGATGAATGTGCCATTTACGCTTGCGAAACCCGAACTCGACAAGACTTTCCTCGCAGAATCGGCTGCTGCGGGACTGGCGCACCTGGCGGGCCACCGCTCGGTCGGCGGCATGCGGGCGAGCATCTACAACGCGATGCCATTGGCAGGGGTCACGGCGCTTGTGGATTTCATGCGCGAATTCGAGCGACGGCACGGCTGATGGGATTCCGGATCCTCACTCTGAACAATATCTCGCCGAAGGGCCTTGATCGGCTGCCGCGCGAGCGCTATGAGGTCGCCGCGCAGGTCGCCAGCCCGGACGCCATCCTGGTGCGCTCCGCTGACATGCACTCGATGAAAATCCCCGAAAGCGTGCATGCAGTCGGGCGCGCCGGCGCGGGAACCAACAATATCCCGGTTGCCATGCTCTCGAAGCGCGGCATTCCGGTATTCACGGCGCCGGGCGCCAACGCAAATGCGGTGAAGGAACTGGTGCTCGCCGGCATATTTCTGGCGGCGCGCCATATCTGCCAGTCCTGGCAGTTCGTGCGCGAACTGAAGGGCAATGGCGCGGCTATCGAGGCGGCGGTCGAACAGGGCAAGAAGCGGTTCATCGGTCACGAGCTTCCGGGTCACACGCTCGGGGTGGTCGGACTTGGCGCAATCGGCGTCGAAGTCGCCAACGCGGCGCACCTGCTCGGCATGCACGTGCTGGGCTACGATCCAAAGATCACGGTGCAGCGGGCCTGGCAGCTTTCGTCCGGCGTCGAACAGGCGCTCAACATCGAGGACCTGTTTGCACGCTCCGATGTCGTGACCTTGCATGTGCCGCTTGCCGATACCACGCGTTCGATGGTCAACGCGAAGCTCCTGCAGAGGATGCAAAAAGGGGCGACGCTGCTGAATTTCGCGCGCGCTGCCATCGTCGAGGAAGCCGACGTGCTGGCGGCGCTGGATGCGGGCAGACTCGCCGCATATGTCTGCGATTTCCCGACACCGCGATGCAAAGATCATCCGCGCGTCGTCGCGCTGCCGCATCTCGGAGCATCCACCATCGAGGCCGAGGCAAACAGCGCGATGATGGTGGCGGACACCCTGCGCGACTACCTCGAGAACGGCAATATCCGCCATGCGGTCAACTTTCCGGAAGCTGCACTGCCACGCGTGCCGGCCACCGCCCGTATCGCGATTGCGAACAGCAATGTCCCCAACATGGTGGGCCAGATCTCGACCCGCCTGGCGGAAGCCGGGCTCAATATTGCCGATCTCCTGAACAAATCCAGGGGCGAGGTCGCGTATACACTGATTGATATCGACGGGCAGGTGCCCGCGGGCCTGATCGACCGCATCGCCGCCATTCAGGGCGTATTGCGCGCGCGGGCCGTCTAGGAGCCAGACATGGCGAATCGTTTCGAGCAATTCGCCGCGCCCGGCATCCGCCGGCTCGCACCGTACGTGCCCGGCAAGCCGCCCGAGCAGCTCGAGCGTGAACTCGGCATCACCGGCAGCATCAAGCTTGCGTCCAACGAGAACCCGCTGGGCCCGGGTCCGCGTGCGCGTGCGGCGCTTGCCCAGGCCATGACCGGTGTCGGCATGTATCCCGACGGCAGCGGCCATGTGCTGCGCGCGGCGCTCGCCGCGAAGCACAAGGTATCGCCCGGGCAGGTGACGCTCGGCAACGGCTCGAATGACGTGCTGGTACTGCTGGCCGGGACATTCCTGACGCCGGATCACGAGGCCGTCTATTCGCAGTATGCATTCGCCGTTTACCCGATCGCGGTGCAGGGCGTCGGTGCAATTGCACGTGTTGCGCCGGCCAACCCGCCGGATCACCGCATGCCGCTCGGTCACGATCCTGCCGCGATCCTCGCCGCGGTCGGTCCGAAGACCCGCATCGTTTTTCTGGCCAATCCCAATAATCCGACCGGCACCTGGCTGACCGGTTCCGAACTCGAGCAACTGATGCGCGGCATTCCGGCGCAGGTCATCGTCGTACTCGACGAGGCTTATCACGAATATTCGGTTGGCGCGGGCGTTCCCGATGGCAGCGCCTTGCTGGCCCGCCACCCGAATCTGGTCGTGGCGCGTACGTTTTCGAAGGCCTACGGACTCGCAGGTCTGCGTGTCGGCTACACGCTTTCGCATCCGGATGTCGCGGACCTTCTGAATCGTCTGCGCCAGCCATTCAATGTGTCGGTCGTCGGCCTGGCCGCGGCAACCGCCGCACTCGACGATCGCGAACATGTCGAAACGACAGTGGTGCTCAACCGGCAAGGTCTGGTGCGGCTGCGCGCGGGATTCACGGCGCTCGGCCTGACCGTCCTGCCGTCTGCCGCGAATTTCCTGTTGTGCGATCTGCGGCGGCCAGCGGCGCCGGTCAGCGACGCCCTGTTGCGTCGCGGCGTGATCGTGCGGCCGGTCGCCAACTATGGCTTGACGAATCACCTGCGGATTTCCACTGGTACCGTGGAACAGAACGAGCGCGTGCTCGCGGCGATGGCGGCTGCGCTGACGGAATGTGCGTGAGCGGGCGCCCGGCAAGCTACATCGCCGGTCCGGGCGGCCGGATTTCGGGCGAGATCCAGGTACCCGGCGACAAGTCGATCTCGCATCGCGCGGTGATGCTCGGCGCGATCGCAGATGGCATCACCGATGTCAGCGGTTTTCTGGCGGGCGAGGACTGCCTCGCGACGGTCGGGGCATTCGAGGAAATGGGCGTGCGCGTCGAACGCCCGGCGGCCGACCGGCTGATTATCCGCGGGGCGGGAATCGGTGGCTTGAGGGCGCCTTCTACCGCGCTTGACCTCGGCAATTCGGGCACTGGCATGCGATTGCTGACGGGTCTGCTCTGCGGCCAGCGGTTCGACTCGATCCTGATCGGCGATCATTCCCTGATGCGCCGGCCGATGGAACGAGTCGCGGCGCCATTGCGCCGCATGGGCGCCGCCATCGAGACACAGCGTGGCAGACCGCCACTCAGGATCTCGGGCGGGCGTTCACTGGTCGGTTGCGAGCACGAGCTGGACCTGCCGAGCGCACAGGTGAAATCCGCGATATTGCTTGCGGGTCTCCATGCCAACGGGCGCACTGTGGTCGGCGAGCCGGTCATCACCCGCGATCACACCGAGCGGATGCTCCCGGCTTTCGGTGTGGCGGTCGAGCGAGATGGCGCGACCGTCTCGGTCCTCGGCCCGGCGACGCCGCGGGGCGCGCACATCGAAGTGCCTGGCGATTTCTCCGCGGCGGCGTATTTCATCGTTGCTGGCATCATTGCGGGCGCCGCACCGCTCGTGATTCGCGGCGTGGGCGTCAATCCTTCGCGTACCGGCCTGCTCGAAATCCTGCGCCTGATGGGCGCGGATATCCGGTTGCATGGCTTGCCGGAGCAGAGCGGCGAACCGGTGGCGGATATCGAGGTCAGGCCCGGATTCCTGCGTGGCATTGCGGTGCCGCGTGAACTGGTGGCCAGCGCCATCGACGAATTTCCCGTCTTGTTCGCCGCCGCCGCGGTTGCACAGGGCGAAACGCTGGTGACGGGCGCAGCCGAGTTGAGGGTCAAGGAGAGTGACCGCATAGCGGTCATGGCGGAGGGCCTGAATGGCATCGGCGTGCACGCGGAGGCGATGCCGGACGGTATGCGCGTCATGGGCGGCACGGTCGGCGGCGGCGTGGTCGAAAGCCGCGGCGACCACAGGATCGCAATGTCCTTCGCCGTGCTGGCAGCGCGCGCCGGCGCGCCAATCGTGATCCGCGATACGCATTATGTCGCAACTTCGTTTCCAGGTTTCGTTGCGGCGGCGCGCGGCGCAGGATTGGCGCTGGTGGAGGAGGGCTGAGCATGGTGCCGGTCATCGCGATCGATGGCCCGGGTGGTTCAGGCAAGGGGACGGTTGCGCGCCTGGTCGCGCGCCGACTCGGCTGGCACCTGCTGGACAGCGGCGCGCTTTACCGGCTGGTGGCACTCGCCGGCATGCGGAATGACCTTGCCGCCGATGACATGGCTGGCCACGCCCGGCTCGCGGCCGCGCTCGACGTGGCATTCGAGGCTGATTCAAGGGGCGAAGAAAGGGTGCTTCTGGCGGGGTCGGATGTGACCCGGGAACTGCGCGGCGAACAGACCGGGGAGGCGGCCTCCAGGGTCGCGGCCTGGCCCGCGGTGCGATCGGCCCTGTTGGGGCGCCAGCGCGCGTTTGCCCAGCCTCCCGGACTGGTAGCCGACGGACGCGACATGGGATCGATCGTTTTCCGGGATGCCGGGCTCAAAGTCTTCCTGACGGCGAGCCCCGGGGAAAGGGCCCGGAGGCGCCATAAGCAGTTGAAAGAAAAGGGGTTGAGTGTTAACCTCGCCGCCCTTTCCGCGGAGATAGCCGAGCGGGACCGGCGGGATACCACGCGTGTCGTGGCGCCGCTGATTGCTGTCCCGGGTGCGATCGTTGTGGATTCGACCGCGCTCTCCATCGAGGAGGTCGTCGGGCGGGTGCTGTCACTCGCGCGCGAACGCTTCCCCGGTCTGGCGCAGCAGAACTGAGAATGGCGCCGGCGATGACCGGTGCAGGTCGGCGTGACAGGAAGTCAGCGCCGGAAACCAGAGGACCCAGCGCGACACGATGCCGCGCGGCATGCAATCAACCAGGGGCCCCGGGGGCCCGGAAAACCAATGACTGAATCCTTTCAACAACTATTTGAGCAGAGCCTTGCGAGCCAGCAGATCAGACCGGGCCAGATCCTTACCGGCACGGTCGTCGACATCAATGCCGATGTCGTGATCGTCAGCGTCGGCCTGAAATCCGAAGCGGTAATACCGGCGGAACAGTTCCGGAATGAAAGCGGGGAGATGGAAGTCGTCGTCGGCCAGGAAGTCGAGGTGGCGCTGGACGCGGTCGAGGATGGATCCGGTGAAACGCGGCTGTCGCGCGAGAAAGCCAAGCGCGCCCGCACCTGGACCCGCCTCGAAGAAGCATTCACGAAAGGCGAGATCGTGACCGGGATCATCAACGGCCGGGTCAAGGGCGGCTTCACGGTCGAACTCGACAATGTGCGTGCCTTCCTGCCCGGCTCGCTGGTCGACGTGCGCCCGGTGCGCGACCCGAGCTACCTCGAGGGCAAGGAACTGGAGTTCAAGGTCATCAAGCTGGACCAGCGCCGCAACAATGTCGTGGTATCGCGCCGCGCGGTGGTAGAGCAGGAGTACAGCGCCGAGCGTTCACAGCTCCTCGACAATCTGAAGGAAGGAGACGTGGTCAAGGGTGTGGTCAAGAACCTGACGGACTACGGCGCATTCGTCGATCTCGGCGGCATCGACGGCTTGCTGCACATCACCGACATGGCTTGGAAGCGCGTCAAGCACCCGTCCGAGGTCGTCAAGGTCGGCGACGAGATCGACGTCCGGATCCTGAAATTCGACCGCGAACGCCAGCGCGTATCGCTCGGCATCAAGCAGCTGGGCGCAGATCCGTGGCAGAACATCGCGCGCCGCTACCCGCCAAATACGCGCCTGTTCGGCAAGATCACGAATATCGCCGATTACGGCTGTTTCGTGGAAATCGAGGAGGGCGTCGAGGGCCTGGTGCATGTCTCCGAGATGGACTGGACCAACAAGAATGTCAATCCCGGCAAGGTCGTGCATGTCAGCGAGGAAGTCGAGGTGATGGTCCTCGATATCGACGAGGAACGCCGCCGGATTTCACTCGGACTCAAGCAGTGCAAGCCGAATCCGTGGCGGGAATTCGCCGAAAGCTTCAATCGCGGCGATCGTGTCAGCGGCCAGATCAAGTCGATCACCGACTTCGGAATATTCATCGGCCTGGCGGGCGGCATCGACGGCCTCGTGCACCTTTCGGACATCTCCTGGGACCGGCCCGGCGAGGAAGCCGTGCGCGACTACCAGAAGGGCCAGACGGTCGAGGCCATGGTGATGTCGATCGATCCGGATCGCGAGCGCATATCGCTGGGCATCAAGCAGCTCGCGAAGGACCCGATCTCCGCCTATCTGGCGGATCACCCGAAGGGCAGCATCGTCAAGGGCGTGATCAAGGAAGTCGACGCCAAGGGCGCGATCGTCGATCTGGGCGACGGCATCGAGGGTCATCTGCGCGCCTCCGAGCTTGCCCGCGATCGTGTCGAGGACGCGCGCACCGTGCTGAAGGCCGGCGAAGAGATCGAGGCGCGTTTCATCGGCGTGGATCGCAAGAGCCGCGCAATCGCGCTGTCGATCAAGGCCAAGGACGCGTACGAAGAGGCCGAGGCGGTGGAGCAGTACCGCGGCACGGACACGGCGACCGGCACGACTCTGGGCGACCTGCTGAAGGAGCAGATCACCGGCCAGTGAGGCGGATCCTTGGCGCGCAGCGGGGAATGGGCGGCGAGCCAGGGCTGTGAGGATGGGAGTCATGACAAAATCAGAATTGATCGAGATCATCGCCGCCAAACAGAAGCACCTGCCGGCGAAAGATATCGAGCTGGCTGTGAAGCAGATGCTCGAGATCATGAGCGACGCGCTGGCCGGGGGCGAGCGCATCGAGATCCGTGGCTTCGGCAGCTTTTCGCTGCATTTCCGTCCGCCTCGCCAGGGCCGCAACCCCAAGACCGGCGAAGCAGTCGCGCTCGCCGGCAAGTACGTGCCGCATTTCAAGCCTGGCAAGGACCTGCGCGAGCGGGTCAATGAAGGTCAGACGCACCCGATCCGCAACTGAACACAGTGCCCGGCGCGACGCCGGTGACGCATGAATCCTGAATCGGTCTGGATACTCCTGGGTCTGCTGTTTCTCGGCGGGGCCATCGGTTTCTATGCCGCACGCAGGCCGCGGCCCAGCGCGATCGGCGCCGAGCGCGTGCGCGGCAATTACCTTGCCGGTGTCAATTTCCTGGTCAATGAACAGCCAGACCGCGCGCTCGAGGCCTTCCTGCGCGCGGCCGAACTCGATGGTGATACCGTCGAGACTCATTTCGCGCTCGGCAGCCTGTACCGGCGCCGGGGCGAGGTCGATCGCGCGATCCGCATCCACCAGAATATCGTCACACGCGAATCGCTCGAGCCCGAGCAAAGGGGCCAGGCCAGTTTCGCGCTCGCGCAGGATTACCTGCGCGCAGGCCTGCTGGACCGTGCGGAAAGGATCCTGGAGCCGCTGGCGGCGTCCGGCGCGCACCGCATGGCCGCGATGCGCAACCTGATGCGCATCTACGAGCAGCAGCAGGACTGGCTGCGCGCGATCGCGGTATTCCGGGAACTCGACAAGTCCGGAAAGGCCCCGCAGGAAAATGCGATTGCGCATTACTTCTGCGAATTGGCGGTGGCGGCGCAGCGGCGGCGGGACCTGGACGAAGCGAGGACGCATTTGCGTGCTGCGCGGTCGGAACGCCGCCGTTTTCCGCGCAGCGCGTTGGTGCGCGCGGATATCGCGATCGAGCAGAAAGAGGTGGCGCTGGCCGAGCGACTGCTAGCCTCCGTGATGGCCCAGGACGCGGCGCTCGCGATCGAGGTCATGCCCCGGCTGTTGCGGCTGGCTCGTGCGGCAGGAGCGGACGGCGATGCGGTGGCCGGCCGGCTGGTGGCGGCGCGACCCGATGCCGGCAACGAACTGGCTTTCGCCGCGATCATGGCAGATGCGCTCGAATTCGCCCCACTCGAGCAGCTGGTTCGGGGCTTTCTTGGCCAGGACGAAACCGTCTCAGGGCTGGTGCGCGCAATTGGCCGCGACCCGGCGACGCTCGATGCGCGCGCGGTCCGGGAAGTCGCAACAGTGTTGCGGAGGCTGGCCGCAACGACGCCGCGCTACCGCTGCGCCACCTGTGGTTTCTCGAGCATCAATCATTTCTGGCAATGTCCCGGTTGCACGAGCTGGGACAGCCAGCGACCGCTATTGCGATTCGATCTGGTGGCCGGTCTCGAGCGCGGGCGTCCGCCCGCCTGAATCTCCCACAACGCGCCGGATTGACGCGCAGCGCGGCGGCGCTGGCGCAGCTAGCCTCGTCTCCGGGCGCGGCGATGGTCGCCGCGCGCGACGACAAGGGAGTCATGAATCATGCTCACCAATGGACTGGTAGCGGCCGTGCTGGCCGCAATGCTGCTCGCGCCGACCGCCATCGCCGGGCCCGTCAATGTCAACACCGCTGACGCCAAGACACTCGCGCGCGAGTTGCAGGGCGTGGGCATGGCAAAGGCGGAGGCAATCATTGCGTACCGGGAAAAGAACGGCCCGTTCAAGACTGCAGATGATCTGGTGAAGGTCAAAGGCCTGGGCAAGAAGCTGGTCGACCGGAACAAGGCGAACTTCCGGTTTGAGGCGCAGAAAAGCACCGGCTGATCGCTTCTGACATCGGTGCGGGCCGGCGACCGGCGGCTCCGGTATCATGCGCGGCGCATGAACCCGGAATCCAGGGAATCCACTTGAGCCGGCCCGCACCGATCCGTTTCGCGGTATTTCCGGTTGCCGGTCGCGGCACGCGTTTCCTGCCTGCAACCAAGGCGAGCCCCAAGGAAATGCTGCCGATCGTCGACAAGCCGCTGATCCAGTACGCGGTCGAGGAGGCAATGGCGGCTGGAGCACGCAATCTGGTGTTCATCACCGGCAGTTCCAAACGCGCCATCGAAGATCATTTCGACTCCAATGCGGATCTGGAGGCGGCGCTCGCGGCCCAGGGCAGGCAGGACCTCGCAGATGCGCTGCACTCCATGCTTCCATCCGACGCCAACTGCATCTTCATCCGGCAGCCGGCGCCGCTTGGGCTCGGCCATGCAGTGCTGTGTGCGGAGCCTGTGGTTGGCAGCGAGCCGTTCTTCGTGCACCTGGCCGACGACCTCATCGACGCGGCCCAGCCGGTACTCGCGCAGATGCGCGATCGCTACCAGCAGACGGGTGGCAGCCTGATCGGCGTGCAACAGGTAGCCCGGAGCGAGACCGGCCGCTATGGGATCGTCGCGGTCGAAAACGCTGGCGCCGAGCTGTCGCGAATCCGGCGCATCGTCGAGAAACCGGCGCCGGCGGATGCGCCGTCTGACCTTGCAGTGGTCGGTCGCTACCTGCTCTCACCGGCCATATTCGACCGACTCCGGAAAATAGATCGCGGCGCTGGCGGCGAGATCCAGCTGACAGACGCAGTCGCGGCGCTGCTCGAGGACGAAGCCGTGCACGCTTATCGCTTCAGCGGCAAGCGTTATGACTGCGGTGACAAGCTCGGATATCTTGAGGCAACCGTCGAATACGCCTTGCGCCACCCGGAACTCGGGGGGCGCTTTGCGCAGTATCTCGAGGGACTTGTCGCCGGCCGCAAGCCGCAGGCCTAGAACACGGCCGCGGGCTCAGTTCAGCTGCTGGAAGACCGCCGGCAGGACGGCGAGCGGCGGTTCGCGCGCGGGTCTGGTGATGGCGCTGTCCCAGCGGCGGGTGTAGACCTGCAGCCGGATCTCGTCAAAATCCTCGCCGCGAACGCCTTCAAGCCGGACACCGGCGACCGCGCGGTCTGAAACACGCCATTCCACGGTCGCGGTCAGGCGGGCGCCGATTCCGTCGCGCGAGGAGCCGGGGTAGCGCCGATTGCCGTTCGCGGCCTGCAGCACGCTGGCGTCCGGGAAATAGGCGCTCGAATCCTCGCGCAGTTCCTGCCAGCTCAAGCCGCCTTCGACCTGGAAGCTCGCTGATTCGCGGTGCCCGCTGATGTCGAATGCCGGCCCGATGGACAGGAAACGGCTCGGGCTGAAATATCCGCCATGGCCAATCGTAAAGTGTGAAAGATTTTCCGCATAACTCATCGCGGTCAGACGGCCGCCGAGCCGGGCTCGCCAGCCCTGGCCCGACGCAGCGCGCCGCCAGAATCCGACGCCGGCCCGCCACTGCGTGTTTTCCTCAACGCGCTGGCCCGCGATGATGGCACTCGAAAAATTGCCGTAGATGTTGAGATCCTCGCCGCCAAGACTTCCTTCCACATACGCGCGATTGCTGACCGCGCCGCCCCATTCATGCCCGGTGACGGGGTCGGTAGCGCCGGCGAGCGACAACAGCGAATCGGTTACCGGTTGGCGTTCGAGGCCGAAGCTGATCGGCCCTTCCGGCGATTCCACCCGGAACCGCAGCGCACCCAGGACACTTGCAACCGCAAAGGAAGGCGGTGTGTGCCCGAGTTCGATCGCGAGTCCGGCGCGCGGCGCCCACTGGGCAAGGATCGCTCCACCGTCGTCGTGCTGCGAACCGGTGGCAACATCCAGCGACGGCGAACTTCCATAGGGCTGGCCCGCCGCGACGCTTCCGGCGTCCGGGGCCTGCGCGTCAATGGCGATGCGGAAGCGGCCCCAGCGCTGATTGCTGCCGATCCAGGCGAACTGCAGCTGCGGGACATCAAGACGACCACGTCCCGCATCCCCATTCCGGTGGCGCCAGGCGATCGCCGCATCGACGTGCGCCACCCAGTTGCGCTCTATCGCCTGCAGCACCGGGTCGAATGCCAGACGCTCTGGCGCCAGATCGCGCGCCACCCGCAGCGCCTCGGAAGGGCGCCGCAGTTCGAGCAGCGTATCCACAAGCTGGCCCGCGGCGCCCGGAGCGCTGCGATCGACGGCAAGCAATTCCCGCAGAGCGCGCTCGCGCGCTGGCGCATCGCCGCGCAGCTGGGCCAGGTCGGCGCGCCCGCGCAATGTTGCGGGATGACTGGGGCGCAATTCATCAAGGGTCGCGTATGAGCGGCTGGCGGCGTTTGCATCTCGCAGGTCGCGTGCCGTCGTGAATTCATGGAGCGCCACCTGGAAACGCGTCTCGCGCTCCAGCTCGGCGAGTGGCGGTTCAAGCTTGCCGGAAGCGCGTACCGCCTCGAAATGGACCAATGCCTGGCGCGAGTGGCCGCGGCGCACCGCAAGGATTGCAAGACCGGCTTGCGCCTCGCCATGGCTGCCGGTGGCCGCCGGCACCTGATTGAAATGCAGCGCAGCCAGCGGCTCGAGCCCGAGTTCGAGGCACAGATAGCCGAGCGCCGCATTGAGCCTTGCGCGCTCTTCGATCGGCAGGGCCAGCACGGTTGCGGGGTCCAGCAGACCCGGCATCGCCAGGCGCGCGCTGTCCGGGTCGACAGCGGCAAGCGCCCGGGCCCAGGCATGACTTGCCCAGGCGTCGGTGCGGTCGATCTCACGGGCATGACCCGCGGCATCCAGCGCACCACGGTAGTCGCCGCGCGAATAAAGCGTATTGGACCAGTCCAGCCAGCCTGAAGCGTCGCGCGGGCTCTCGGCCGACGCAGCTAGCGCGAGCGTCGCGATCATCGCGACCGTCAGACTCATGCGGCAGTCCCCTCGTTCAGCCGCCCGCCGGGCACCTCACGGTGCCACTGTCGGGATAACCGTGTCGGCGTTTTCAGCGCACCATGATAGCGAGTTTTCGACATGTCCTCACGCGTGGTTTGGTTGTGAGAAAGCGCGCGCGACTCTTTGATTAACCTGTCAAACTGTGACCGGTCCAGGATGTCTTCGTTCCCTTATTCCAGCCAAACCGCCGCGATACTGACGAATGCCGAGCAATGTCCTGTACGGCCTCGTGGTGCTGATTTGGGGCACCACCTGGTATGCGATCAAGTTCCAGCTCGGTGTCGTCGCGCCGGAAATTTCGCTCGTCTACCGGTTCTCGATCGCAGCAATCTGCCTGTTTATCTATGCGCGCGTGGTCGGCAGTCCGATGCGGCTGTCATTGTGCGAGCACCGGTTTGTCGCTCTGCAGGGCGCGACGCTGTTCTGCCTGAACTACTGGCTCACCTACCTCTCCACCGAGTACCTGACCAGCGGTCTGGTTGCAGTGATTTTCACCGGCATCGTCTTTTTCAATCTCATCAATGCGCGACTGATATTCGGCATACCGATCGAGGGAAAGGTGCTGGTCGCCGCCGCCGCGGGCATGCTCGGTGTCGCACTGCTTTTCCTGCCTGAACTGCGCAAGGCAACCGGCGATCGCAGCGTCGTGATCGGTTACCTGCTCGCCCTGGTCGCGACCTATGTCGCTTCGCTCGGTAACATGGCGGCTATGCGCAACACCGGAAGCGGTCTGCCGGTCGTCACCGTCAATGCCTACGGCATGGCCTACGGCGCCGGGGCCCTTGCCTTGATTGCCCTGTTGCGCGGTGCGCCGCTCGCATTCGATCCCTCCTGGCCGTACGTGGTGTCCCTGCTGTACCTCTCGCTTGCCGGCACTTCGCTGGCATTCGGCCTTTATCTGGTGCTGCTCAAGAATATCGGGCCGGCGCGGGCAGCCTACGTGAGCGTACTTTTTCCCGTCGTCGCGCTGCTCGTATCCACGATCTTCGAGGGCTATCAGTGGAGTGCGCCTGCATACCTCGGTCTCGCAGTATTGCTGGCGGGCAATGCCCTTGCGCTTCGCGCCGGGCGGCCGCTCCCGCAACTGAAATTGGAGAAGCGTCCTGCGGATCGCCGTCGGAATGCGCCCTAAGTATTTGATAATTGGAGATATGGGCCCGCACGGTCGCTGCATGGCGCATTGAAATTGCGGTGCGGCCGAGCGGTTCGGCCCGGACTGACCCGGCGAACGCCGGGATTGCCTGTTGCAGGTGATTGGGCATACTCTTGCGGCGGCCTAAGAACCACCGGTCCAGGGAACTGCGAGCCGAAGTCGGTCGGAGACCTAACTAAGAGCCAAATTACGACCGCGTTGCAAAGTCGAGCCACTGGGCCAAAGAGCCAGTCAGGGCGACACACTCAGCCATTTCAGGGGGAACGAGATGGACAATGACATCACTGCGCTGCAGGTGCTATTCACGGAGACCTATTATTGGATCACGATCGTGATGATGTTCCTGATCCACGTGGGTTTCTGCACCTACGAAGTCGGTGTTTCGCGGCGCAAGAATCACCTCGCCACGCTGCTCAAGAACACGATGGTGATCCCCGTCGTCGGAGTCAGCTTCTACCTGTTTGGCTGGTGGCTCTATTCCTCGATGGTCAATGGCCCGGGCATCACCGGTGGCCTGGTTGCGGCGCCGTTCGCTGAGCCGTGGAACGAGTTGATGGGCACGCACATGGGCGGCACGCCGCATGGCACTGACATCACGCCAGCGGACACCGCCTTGTGGGCGCGGCTCAATGGCGTGTTCTGGGGCGCGTTCCTGCTGTTTTCCTGGACCACCGCCTCGATCATTTCGGGCTCGATCATTGAACGCGTCAAGTCCGGGGCATTCTGGTTGATCGCGGTGATGGTGGGCTCGGGCACCTGGATCATCGATGCCGCCTGGGGCTGGCATCCGTCCGGCTGGATGGTGCAGCTGCTCGGCTATCACGATGCCTACGCTTCAGGTGTCGTGCACGCGATCGCCGGCGGCACCGCGCTCGCCGTGCTGATCAATCTGGGTCCGCGCATCGGAAAGTTCAGGCCTGACGGCACGCCGCGCAACATCGCGCCGCAGAATCCCTGGCTTGTGTGTATCGGACTGTTCCTGATCTACACCGGGTTCTGGGGCTTTTACGCCGCCTGCAATATCCCGATCTACGACGTGCAGCCGGGTGACGGCGTGTTCTGGTCTGCGACCAATATCTATCTGCAGCCGACGACACTTTCGGCCATCACCTTCAATTTCATCATGTCGCTGTGCGGCGGCTTGATGGCCGGCTACATCATTTCCAAGGGCGACGCCTTTTGGACCTATTCCGGTGGCCTTGCCGGTATCATTGCCTGCTCGGCCGGCAATGACCTTTATCATCCAATCCAGGCGCTGCTGATTGCGGCGATCATCGTGGCGGTCATCTACAAGCTGCATTTCTGGGTCGAACGGCGCTTCAAGATCGACGACGCCGTCGGCGCGGTTGCGGTGCACGGCTACGCCGGCTTCCTCGGGGTCTGCGCGGCGGGCTTCGTGCTGTGGGGCTACCCGTCCTCGCCCGACGCTCTGCTCGGCCATGCCGAGCCCTGGGCGCGCATCACTCCCTGGGGCCAGTTCGCCGGCGCCATGATCATGTTCTGGGGGCTCGGCTTTATTCCTGGATACGCGCTGTCGTGGTTGCTGAAGAAGCTCAACCTATTGCGCATTCCGCACGAGGTGGAACTGGCGGGTCTCGACTTCTCGACCCATGCGGGTGTGACGAGCGACGACGAAGAAATCAGGAACGCAGTCATTCAGGAAGCCCGGACCGCGATGCGCGCGGCGAAATGAAACGTCCGAGGAGAATGCATTCATGAACACCGGATCCTTCAGCGACTGGGGCGGCGCCATGTTCGACCTCGGACCTCTCTATCCCTTTGTGGGGTGGGAGACTGCGATGGTCATCGTGCTCGCCGTATTCTGGATCGGCTGGCATGTCGTGCAAATTCGGGGTGAGCACCGCCAGCGCGAAGCAGAAGCCCGCAAACTCCGTGAGGGTGACAATCTGCTGAAGGCTGTGCAGGGTGAGCGCAACATAGAACGCATGTGAAAAACCGCATCCCGCTCCCATTCAGGGGAGCGGGATTGATTTAGCCGTTGCCAGCCCAACTCAGATCGGCGCTGCGCCGGGAATCCACGATGTGCCGGCGAGCGGCACGCCCGCCATGGCCGCCGCTTCCAGCGTCAAGGCCACCATGTCTTCCTTCTCCAGATGGTGCACATCCTGCTTGCCGCAGGCACGCGCGATCGTGGTGAGTTCCATATTCAGCGTCTTCACGTAATTGCGCACGCGCTTTGCACCGACGGCTGGCGTCAGCCGGAGTTCCAGTTCCGCGTCCTGGGTGGTGATGCCGACCGGGCAGCGTCCGGTGTGACAGTGATGACAGTATCCGGGAGCGGTGGCCAGATTCGCATAATCCTCGACCGCGGACAGATGCTTGCCGTCGACGACGTAACTGGCACTGTTGCAGCCGAGCGCCATCAGGATTCCCTGCCCGAGCGAAACGGCGTCCGCACCCATGGCAAGCGCCTTTGCGACGTCCGCCCCCGTCCGGATGCCGCCCGAAACCACCAGCTGCACCTTGCCGCGCATGTTGAGTTCCTCGAGAGCATCCACCGCCTGGCGCAGCGCCGCAAGGGTTGGAATGCCCACATGTTCGATGAAAACGGTCTGGGTCGCCGCGGTGCCGCCCTGCATGCCGTCGACGACGATCACGTCGGCTCCGGCATGCACGGCAAGCTTGACGTCATTCAGGACCCGCGTGGCGCCGATCTTGACGTAGATCGGCTTTTCCCAGTCCGTGATTTCGCGCAGTTCCTGGATCTTGATGACGAGGTCATCCGGCCCGGTCCAGTCCGGGTGCCGTGAGGCCGAGCGCTGGTCGATGCCCTCCGGCAGGGTCCGCATGCTCGCGACGCGCGGATTCACTTTTTGTCCGAGCAACATGCCGCCGCCGCCGGGCTTGGCGCCCTGGCCGATGACGATTTCTATTGCATCAGCCTGGCGCAGATCATCGGGGTTGAAGCCGTAGCGTGATGGCAGGCACTGATAAACCAGTGTCCGCGAGCTTTGACGCTCTTCCCGCGTCATACCGCCGTCACCGGTCGTGGTGGATGTGCCCAGGTCGGTCGCGGCGATGCCCAGCGCCTCTTTCACGCGAGCCGACAGCGAACCAAAACTCATGCCGGCGATCGTGATCGGAATTGCAAGTTCGATCGGGCGCGAGGCATAGCGTGTGCCCAGCACCGTGCGCGTCGAGCATTTTTCCCGGTAGCCTTCGAGTGGATAGCGGGACAGAGAGGCGCCCAGAAACACCAGGTCGTCAAAATGCGGTACGCGCCGTTTGGCCCCCAGTCCGCGAATTTCGTAAAGACCGGTCGCGGCGGCACGCTGGATGTAATCGATGATGCGCCGATCGTAACCGGCCGATTCCTCGAGTTGCAGATGCGGCGGGTCCGCCGGGCTGGGTTTTTTCGTTCGCTTTCCGGCCATCGCGCTAGTACTCCTGGTTGGAGTCGGCGTTCCAGTGGTACAGGCTCTTCGCCGATGCGATCCTTCGGAAATCCCTCGGTTCGTGCTTGAAACCGGCGACCCCCAGCAGTTCCGCGACCGCCTTGAAGTCGGCCGGCCGCATTGGCTCGAATTGGGCATCGGCGCCCAGCGATCGCACTTTGCCGCGCAAGTAGATCACTGCCTCGTAAAGGGAGTCCCCGAGGGCATCGCTCGCGTCTTCGCAGATGACGATCCGGCCGGCCTGCGCCATGAACGCGGAGAAGCTGCCGACACTTCCGCCGACGACGATGTCACCGCCCTTCAGGGAGATGCCGCAGCGCAGCGAAGCGTCCCCCTGCACGATCAGGCAGCCCCCGTGCGCGGAAGCGCCAGCGCCGGTCGAGGCGAAGCCCTCGATGCGGATCGTTCCGGACATCATGTTCTCGCCCGCGCCCGGTCCGGCGTTGCCGCGTACGGTGATATTCGCACGCTGGTTCATGCCGCCGACGTAATAGCCGACATGGCCATCGATCTCGACGTCGAACGGGTGGGCGAGTCCACAGACGATCGAATGCGCGCCGTCCGGGTTCGAGATGCGCACGTGCGTCACTCCTTCGGCCTGGGCATCGCGGTGCAGATAACGATTGACTTCGCGCAGTGGCACCTGTGCCAGGTCGAATTCCACGGCTTTCACACCCGCCACGAGTACACCTCGGCGGGCTTTGGCTCGAATACCGCGGCGTGCCGGATGCCGGGCAAGTGCGCCAGCGAGCGGAACTCCGAGGCGATCGCGACATAGTCGTCTGTTTCGGCCACCATCGCCGGCTTGCAGGCAAACGGGTCACGGACAATCAGGATTTCCTCGTCGGTTCCCATCAGGAACGTGAAAAACCCGTCGAGCTCCTCGAAGCCGCGCTGTACCGCCGTCACCAGGCTGTCGCCCTCGCGCATGCGCCACTCGAAGTACCGGCAGGCTGCTTCCGTGTCGTTGTCGGTGACGAAGCGGATGCCCAGCGGCTCGAGTTTTCTGCGTACCAGGTGCGGATTGGAAAGCGAGCCATTGTGCACCAGGCAGAAATCGTGTCCGGCGGTGAATGGGTGCGCATGCGCCGGCGTGACCGCGGACTCCGTCGCCATGCGCGTGTGGCCGATCAGGTGGGTACCACGCAGGCGGTCGAAGGCATAGCGCTCCGCGATCTCGGCCGGGGGCCCCGTGTCCTTGTACAGATCGATGGACCTGCCGACTGACAGCACGTGAACGGAGGGCGCGTTCGCGCCAAGCCACTTCACCAAGGCGTGCAGATCCGCAACGGTGGTCAGAACGGCATGATTCGCGCTTGCGCTCAGATGGTGCTGATGCTCGAAGGCCGCGGCAAGCTGATCGAGCAGCCGGGACCAGTCGACGGCGGCGCTGCCGGAATACAAGCTCAGCTTGTACTGGGGACTTGGCAAGGGCTCGCTGAAAACGGCGAGACCGGCCGAATCGGGTCCCCGGCTCGACATCCCGACCAGCATGGGCACCATCAATTCGCCCAGCCGGTCACGGCAGGCGGGATTCTTGATCAGCAGACCGACGATGCCGCACATCTGCGAACTCCGGGCCTAGAAGAATTCCAGGTAACGGTTGGTCTCCCACTCCGAAACATGGCGCGAGTATTCGATCCATTCCATCCGCTTCAGCCGGATGAACTCCGCTGCCAGTTCGGTGCCGATACCGGCGCAAACGACCTGGTCCCGCTCCATTTCCTGCAGCGCCTCCAGCAGCGACTGCGGCAACAGCGCAATTTTCTGCGCGCTCAATTCCCGCTCCGTCAATTCATAGAGATTCACATTCATCGGATCGCCCGGCTCGAGCTTTCGATCGATGCCATCGAGCCCGGCCGCCAGGATCGCGGCGGCCGCCAGATACGGATTGCAGCCGGAATCGGGCAGGCGCATCTCGAGCCGGCCATACGGAACGCGCACGCAGGCGGTGCGATTGTTGTTGCCGTAGGCGACATACGCCGGAGCCCAGGTAGCGCCTGAAAGCGAGCGGCCGACGACCAGGCGCTTGTATGAATTGACCGTCGGGGCGCAGATCGCCGTCAGTGCCCGGGCGTGACTGAGCACTCCAGCCAGGAACTGGTAGGCGAGCGTGGAAAGCCCGAGCCCGCGCCGGTCGGAATCGTCATGAAACAGGTTTTTCGTCTTGTCATTGCCGAGCGAGATGTGGAAATGCGCGCCACTCCCGGTGCGGTTCGAAAACGGCTTTGGCATGAAGGTCGCAATCATGCCGTTTTGGCGCGCGACTTCGCTGGCCGCCATCTTGACGAAGGTAAAATTGTCGGCCGACTTGAGCGCATCCGCATAGGTGAAATTGATCTCGAACTGGCCATTGCCGTCCTCATGATCGATCTGGTACACGTCGATGCCGACGGCACGCAGCGATTCGACCATGGAATCGAGCACCATATTTGCGCGCGACAGCCCCTTGTAGTCATAGCACGGCTTTTCGAGCTGGTCGGAGGCATCGAATGGCCCGAGACTGCCATCGCCGCGGCGGCCCAGCAGCATGAATTCCGGCTCGATCCCCGCAAACATCGTCATGCCGCGCTCGGCCAGGCGATCGAGTTGCCTTTTCAGTGCCACGCGCGAGCAGTAGGGGTAGGGTTTGCCATTGACCGTGCCATTGCAGATTATCCGCGCATAGCCTGGCATCCACGGCACGACGCTGAGCGTGGAAAGGTCACCGACCGCCATGTAGTCGGGGCCTTCGGGACCCATCCCGAAACCCCAGAGCGCAAAGCCGGCGAAGCCGGCGCCATCGTCCAGCACCATGTCGAGATGTTCCACCGGCACCGATTTGGCCTTGGCCGCGCCATGGATATCGACAAACTGGGCGAGTACATAGCGGACTTCGTGCTTGCGCAGATATTCCCGTGCCTCGGTCCTGTTCACTGCTGTCCCCTTTCTGCCATTCTTAGTTGCTCGATGCCAAGTTCATCGCCCCCTGACTCCACGACGATGGCCCTCAGCGTATTCCAGAGGTAATGACCAAAACTGGGGTCGCACCATATGCGATAGCGTCGCCCGTCACCGTGAGCCTGCGCGACGATCACGACTGCAACGCCGGTCATCAGCGTGAGCACCACGGGATTCAATTGTAACGGCAGCGACGGCAGGTTTACGCTGCAGACTTGTGCAATCACATCCTCAACGCCCCTGCCACCGAGTACGCAGGCATGGTCTTCGCGCAAAACCGGATACACGTGGTCCTGGCCGTCGCCGAGGGCCCGGGCAAGGTCGTCCCGGAGCGGTGAATCGGGTTCCGTCTCGATGAAGAACTCGGTCGTGCCGAGTCGTGCCACCAGGGGCCAGGCTGAGGCGTCATCGGAATGCACCAAGGGCGCCCAGCTGTTCGCGCGTTCCGGTACCGGGATACGGACGCTCCGCAGCCAGTCCGCCGCCGCGGGGCCCTTGAGGCCAAGCCGGCCAAGGCGGGAGGCATCCACGATCCAGGCTGCGGTCGTCGCGTCGCTCATGGTCCGGCGCCATCCGGCTGCTGGCGCCGGCCCTCTGGATCGTAAAACGGCGTGGGCACGAGAACAGCGTCAATCAGAGTACCGCCGTCGGCACGAATCGACACACTCGCGCCAGTCCTGGCGAGGTCGGGGCGGATCATCGCCAGGCCGATCGTGCATCCGAGCGTCGCCGACCGCGCCACGCTGGTAATTCGCCCCGCGATGTCGGCGCCATCAATGACTAGATGCGATTCCTTCAGCGGCGGACCGGCGCCGGGCACGGTGAAGCCAACGAGTTGTTGCCGCGGCCCGCGCTTCGAAAGCATCCTGAGACTGCGCTGCCCGACGAAAAATGGCTTCTGCATCTTGACGGCCCAGCCGGCGTGCGCCTCGAACGGATTTGTCAGGCCGTCAGTGTCCTGACTGACGATAAAGTGCCCTTTCTCGAGTCTGAGCACGCGCTGCGCCTCGACGCCGAATGGCCGCACGCCGAAATCGCGTCCGGCGGCAATCAGCGCATCCCAGACCTGCAGTGCGGAACCTGCCGGCACGTGAATTTCGTAGCCGAGTTCGCCCACGAATCCGACGCGCATCAGGCGTGCGCGTACGCCCGCAACGGCTCCCTCGCGCACCGCGAGAAACGGAAATGCGTCATCCGCAAGTTCGACGTCGGTCAGCGGCTTCAGCGCGTCCCGGCACCGCGGTCCGGCCAGATTGAATGCGGCCAGGTGCCCGGTCAGGTTGATCAGCGCGCAGTCAAGCCCCCAGAGGGCAGCCCACCTGAGCAATTCACGAAACACGGTTGCGGAGCCGCTGGTGGTCGTCGTGAAATAGAAACGACGGTCGGAAATGCGCGCAATGACGCCGTCGTCGATGATGGTGCCGGCCTCATCCACCATCAGGCCATAGCGGGTCATGCCAGTCCGCAGATCGGAAAAGCGGCCCGTATACGCGCGATCGAGCAGGGTGCCGGCATCGGGTCCGTGCACTTCGATCTTGCCCAGGGTGCCGACATCGATGAGTCCGATGCCGGTCCGCACGGCGCGAACTTCCATTTCGATGCACTCGATGCGCGCATGACCGGCGCTTGCGTAGTACTCGGGCCTCTGCCAGTTGCCGGCCGGCATCCAGACCGCACCGAGTGCGGCATGGCGTTCGTAAACAGGCGTGGCGCGCTCGGCCTGAAAGCTGCGTCCGGCAAGGTATTTCAACGCTACCGGGTGGAACATCGGCCGCGTCGTCGTCATGCCGGCATCGGCGAGACCGATACCGCGCAGACGCGCGAGGATCCGTGCGGCGTTGACATTGGAGTGCTTGCCCTGCGAGGGGCCCATGCCGACGGTCGTATACCGCTTGAGCAGTTCCGGGCTGTCGAAGCCTTCTTGGGTGGCGTCGTGAAGATCCTTGGCCTGGATGTCTTCGTCGAGATCGACGAAATTCTTGTGCCGCGGGTGGTAAAAAATTGGATACGGGTGCGATGGGCGCCGCGCCGCGACACGCGGCGCGGTCAAAGCAGCGGGCGCCTCAAACCCGGCGAACCGCGCGGCAGCATCGCCTGCATTGCGGCCGTCGAGAATCCGGTCCTGATCGTACACACCCCGCACGCGGCCGGCGGCGAAAACGCCATCCGGATACTTCCGGGGCACATGCTGCTGCAGTGCTTCGCTGAATCCGATGGTTGCCCCGGCCTGGGCCAGCAGCTGGCAGGCGGGGGCGAATCCCACACTCATCAGGAGCGCATCGCAGCTCAATTCGTGCATGTTTGGCGATCCTGCCTGGCCGTCGGGCCCCAGTGCGGCGATCCGCAGCGCGCGCAGGCAGCCGGAACGATCGGCGAGCGCCTCGACCGGCGCGAATCCGTGCAGCAACTGCACGCCGCGTCGCTCCAGCTCGAACGCGACGCGATCAGACTCGTCCTTCGGCCGCAGATCCACGAGTGTCCTGATCGCAAGCCCGTGGTCAAGCAGATCGGCGCAGAGCGCATAGGCTTCGCGATTGGCCGCCAGCACCACGATGCGGCGGCCGGACGCGATTGCGTAGCGATGCAGCAGCCGCTGTGCGCCGGAACCTAGCATCACGCCCGGCAAGTCGTTGTTGCGAAACACTGCGGGTTGCTCGATGACGCCGGTCGCGATGACGACGGCGCGCGCACGCACCTTGGTCATGCGCCCGGGCTCGATCAGCGCGATGAAATGATCGGCGTAGTATCCCGCGGCAAAGGTCGAGTGCAGCGCCGCGATGCCGGCATGGCGCTCAACCTGATGGACCAGTTCGACGGACGACAGGTCCGAGGCGCCTGCCCATGCGCCGCTGCCGCCGAGCCTCGGGTTCTCGTCGACGATCAACACCCGCGCACCCGCATTCGCGGCGGCAAGCGCGGCCGACAGGCCGCTCGGCCCCGCGCCGATCACCAGCACATCGCAGAACGCGTAGCGCTTCGGCGTCGGCGTCCGGGGCGCCGCAAACGACACCGACCCGAGCCCGCTCAATCTTCTTATCGCCCGCTCCCAGAACGGGAACAGGCGTTTGCCGTGAAACGCCTTGTAGTAGAAACCAACCGGCAGGAACCGCGACAGCCGGTCCAGCAATCGTCCGCGATCGCGCGCGAGCCCGCCGATGGTGTTCACGGCGCTGATCCGGAACTGCGGACCAAGCGCCACCGCGTCACCGCGCACGTTCGGAATGCCGTCGATCTGGAACAGGGCGTTTACATCGTGATTCGCAGCGGAAAACAGTCCGCGTGGGCGGTGATACTTGAAACTGCGCCCGAGGATCGTAACGCCTGCCGCCGCGAGCGCCGAGGATATGCAGTCGCCGGAAAATCCCTCGAGCGGCCGTCCTTCGAATGTGAACTCGATGCGGCGCGCCCGATCGATCCATTCACCTGCCACGCGCTGGACGCGATACATCATTTCGCGTCTCCGGCGAGCAGCACGTCGACGCCATGCGTGGCGACGATTTCGTCGCTGGCGGTGTCGCGGTCGACAATGAACCAGTAACCGGAAGCAATATGGCACCACCATTCGCGTTTCACGGCTGGAACGCTGGCGCGATTGAATACGTAATCGGTCCACTCGGCATCGGAACAGGCATCCGGATCCGGCATCGTGCGCACCTCGCCGCCGTAAGTGAATTCCGACATCGGGCGCGGACCATTGAGTGGACAGCAGATTACTTTCATGACATGGGGCGCCGCATCAATGTCCGACCGAAGCGGCTCCCTTCTCGCCGGTCAGTTCAAAGCGCGCGAATCGTGACCATGCGAAGCCGGTAATGAGCGGATGATCAATGCCGCTGGCGACCGTGTGGCTCATCGTCTTGCCGCACACCGGAGTCGCCTTGAATCCCCAGGTGCCCCAGCCGGCATCGAGAAAAAATCCTTCGCAGGGCGTGGTTCCCATGATGGGCGCGAAATCCGGCGTGATATCGGCCATGCCGGCCCACTGGCGGTTGATCTTGACCTCCGACAGAAATGGAAACAGGTCGAGCATGTGCGAGGAAAGACTTTCGGCGAAGTCGAGCGTCGAGCGGGTGGAATGCAGCTCATACGGATCGAGCGAAGCGCCCATGACCAGTTCCCCGCGCGCACTCTGCGATACATAGACGTGCAGGGACCCGGAAACGATGATCGGATCGAGCCAGGGCTTCAGAGGCTCCGAGACCATGGCCTGCAATGGATGGATGTAGATTGGGCAGCGCAAGCCGATCATCGCCAGAATCCTCGGCGTGCTGCCCGCGACCGCGCACAGCAACTTTCGCGTGCGCACGGGGCCGCGCGGGGTCTGCACGCCCGCTACCGCGCCATCCCGCAGATCGATTCCGGTTACCTCGGTGTTCTGGTGGATTTCGACGCCACGACGATCCGCGCCGCGACCATAACCCCACGCAACCGCATCATGGCGAGCAATGGCGCCGGGCCCGTGATACAGCGCTCCCACGATTGGCGCGTGCCCGCCGCAGCTCAGGTCGATCATCGGGATCATGCGCTTGACCTGGGCCGCATCGACGACTTCTGATGCAATGCCGAGATGCTTGTTGACTTCCGCACGCCAGCGCGAAGTGCGCATCGCAGCGTCGGTATGCGCCAGCGTGAAGTGGCCGCGGGTGGAGTAGAAGAGATTGAGATCGAAATCCTGCGCCAGATCCTGCCACAGGCGCACGCTCTCATCATAGAACCTGACGCCTTCCGCGGTCAGGTAATTGGAGCGGATGATAGTCGTATTGCGACCGGTATTGCCGCCGCCGATATAGCCCTTCTCGAGTACCGCGACATCCCGTATGCCGTGATCGCGTGCCAGGTAATAGGCCGCGGCCAGGCCGTGGCCGCCGCCACCGATGATGACGACTTCGTAGGAGTCCTTGAGCTTTTCCGGCTGCCGGAACATCCGTGGGTCCGGATGTCGCCGCGTCAAGCCGTATTTCAGCAGCCGGTACGGCATGAACAGCGCGAATGTACGGTCGGGCCTGCACTACACATCCCATAATAGTGACCGTTGTTGGATGCATATAACAAGTGGAAAGCAGCAAAGCAGCTTTGCGCGAGCGCTTCATCGGCTGGCAGTGCCGGTTGCGCAAGATGGCCGTGCGGGAGGCGGGCGGCAAGCCATCGGCCGGCATGCGACCCCGGGTGCTGTCACCGGCCGGCGCGGAGCTGGCCGCCGCGATTACGGTGTTGATCGTGCCGGCCGATCCGGACGACAGCATCAAGCTGTTCCGGTATCAGGTGCTTCGCACGGAGGACCCGGCGGAGCGCCATGACCGGGCCCTGGAGCTGCTGGCCTCCGATTATTTCCGGCGTCCGCGCGAGTTCAGCGATGTGATGACCGCGTTGTTTGCTGGCAGATCATGGCTTGCCGATGAATTGCTGAGCCGCGGACAATGCCAGCTGGTTTTCGGGCAGGACGACCATCGGTATCGCATGGCTTGCGGCGTCGTCGAGTTTCCGGACCAGGACCCGTACTTCCAGGCGACCTATTGGCATAACCGGCTTTACAATCCATGTCTGCCGGCCGGCGTGCGGGTACTGGGATTCAAGCCAGACTGGAGCCGCGCCTCGTTCAAGAAAACGATGAGGACGACAATCGATGCCTGAACGCCATCTCGGCGGCTGCCTCTGCGGCGCCGTCCGCTACCAGGTCGACGGACCACTGCGTCCCGTCATCAATTGCCACTGCAGCATGTGCCGGCGGTTTCACGGCCATTTCGGCGCCTATACGGCGGCCAGCCGGAGCAATCTCAGCTGGTCCGGGTCCGGCGAGCCGAGCTGGTATCGGTCTTCGGGCAGCGCCAGCCGCGGATTCTGCCCGCGCTGCGGGTCTTCGCTGTTCTGGCAGCGCAAGGACAGCGGCGAAATAGCGATCGCCGCAGGCAGTCTCGACGAGCCAACCGGCCTCAGGACCACGGCCCACATCTACGCGGCCCACAAGGGCGACTACTACGACATCGAAGGCCAGGTACCCCAGTGGCAGGATTCCAATTCCGGCTGAGGCCGCAGCCTCGCGGCTGCCGGGCCGGCAGCCGCATCAGAATTTCTTGTATGCCTTGCGCAATTCGACCATCGGATGGCGCGGCGACATCTGGAATTTGACCAGCAGTTCACGTGCGATCATGTCGCGATCCTGCTGATTGTCCGGCAGCTTGACGTCGGGTGGCACCGTGACCCAGGCGTTGACATTGCGATCGAATACGGCAGCACGCCCGTCTTCGTAGCCGAGGTGGACGTCCTCGAGCCAGTTCAGGTCGCTCCAGCCCATCGTCTCCATGTACTTCCTGAGAAACGGCGTCAGCCGGTTGTAGTCAGGGACGAGATTGACATCGTAGCGATAGCCGATGTGCTGGCCGATTTCCCGTTCGCGCTTGCTGTCGAGGCCCGCCGTCATGACGAAGCGATCGACGTTCTTGCCTTTCCGCTGCTTGCTCATCGCATCCGACCGCTCAGTAGCGCGTCATGTCAGGCCGGCCGACGGTGTACTGCGTGCCGGCCAGTGGCACCATGGCGAGGGCCGAAGCCTCCATCGTCAGCGCCGCAAGGTCTTCGGGCTCCAGTGAGTGGATATTGGTCTTGCCACAGGCGCGCGCCAGCATCTGGGCCTCGATCGTGAGCGTGTGCAGGAAGTTATAGACGCGCTCTGCCGCCTTGTCCGGATCAAGCCGCTTTCGCAGTATGGGATCCTGCGTCGTAATTCCGACCGGGCAGCGCCCGGTATGGCAGTGATAGCAGTGCCCGGCCTCCACCCCGATCTCGGACTCGTAGTCGGCCTCGGGTATGTCCTTGTTGCAGTTCAACGCCATCAGTGCGGAGTGGCCGATTGCGACAGCATCGGCACCCAGGGCCAGCGCCTTGGCAACGTCAGCGCCATTGCGGATGCCGCCGGCGTAGACGAGCGAGATTTCCCCCGACTTGCCAACGTCGTCGAGCGCCTTGCGTGCCTGCCGGATGGCGGCGATGCCGGGGACGCCGGTTTCCTCGGTGGCAATGTGCGGGCCGGCGCCCGTGCCGCCTTCCATGCCATCGATATAGATGCTGTCGGGGCCGGTCTTGGCGGCCATGCGGACGTCGTCGTAAACGCGAGCCGCCCCCAGCTTGAGCTGGATCGGAATTTCCCAGTTGGTCGCCTCACGGATCTCCTGCACCTTGAGCGTCAGGTCGTCCGGCCCGAGCCAGTCCGGGTGACGCGCCGGCGAGCGCTGGTCGATGCCGGCGGGCAGCGAACGCATCTCGGCGACCTGGTCGGTCACTTTCTGTCCCATCAGGTGACCGCCCAGGCCGACCTTGCAGCCCTGGCCGATGAAGAACTCGACCGCGTCGGCGAGCTGCAGATGATGCGGATTGAAGCCGTAGCGCGACTGGATGCACTGGTAGAACCATTTGGACGAGAATCGCCGCTCGTCGGGAATCATGCCGCCTTCACCCGAGCAAGTGGCCGTCCCTGCCATCGTGGCGCCCCGGGCCAGGGCGATCTTGGCCTCGAAACTGAGGGCGCCGAAACTCATGCCGGTGATATAGATCGGGATGTCGAGTTCGAGCGGGCGCCGGGCCCTTGGACCGATGAGGGTCCTGGTCAGGCATTTTTCGCGATACCCCTCGATGACAAAGCGCGTCAGCGTGCCCGGCAGGAAGGTCAGGTCGTCCCAGCTCGGGATCTTCTTGAACAGCGAAAACCCGCGCATCCGGTAGCGGCCGAGTTCGGCCTTGATGTGGATGTCGTCGATGACGGCCGGCGGGAATATGAAACTGCTGCCGAGCACATTGACATTGCGCTTCGGTTTCCCGTTGCCGGCTGTCCGCTTTCGCGCTTTCACATTCCGTGCCATGGGTGTATTCCTACAGTACGATCTTCTTTTCCGCCGGTTCGAGATTGTCGTAATTCCAGAGCTGCTTGCCGGCGACGATCCTGGTCATTTTTTCGACGCCGCGCGGCGCGCTCAATCCATACAACTTCAGTTTGCGCTTGAGCCAGGCAACATCCAGTGCCGTCATCTGTGCAGGCACCGCGTCGACGCCGAGCCCGGCGATCTTGCCGCCGACATAAATGGTTCCGTCGTACATCGAGTCGCCGAGATTCATGCCGGCATCGCCAAGGATCACCATGCGGCCCCGCTGCATCATGAAGCCGCAGAATGCGCCGGCACGGCCGCCGACAATGATGGTGCCGCCCTTCATGTCGATTCCGGTCCGCGCGCCGACGTCGCCGATGCAGACCAGATCGCCGCCGCGCAAGGCCGCGCCGAAGGTCGAGCCGGCATTCTTTTCGACGACCACCGTTCCGGCCATCATGTTTTCGGCGCAGGACCAGCCGACGCGCCCGCGAATGCGGATATTCGGCCCATCAATCAGGCCGACACCGAAATAACCGAGACTGCCCTCGATGTCGAGCCGCAGGCGGTTCAGGATGCCGACGCCGATGCCGTGCTTGGCGCCGGGATTCTTCATGACGATCGTGCCGTAACCCTGGCTCATCAACTCGCGGATCCTGAGATTGATTGCCCTCGCATCGAGCGGGCCGGCGTCGATTTCCGCGCTCTTGCCAAAATCGACCTCGAATGAATCCGGATAGACGAAGTTATCGGACTCCTCCGCCGAGAAGAATCGCTGCTGGGTGCGGCCGCCAAGCTGCTCGGCGTGCATTCCTTTCTGATTGGCCATCAGCAGTGCCAGACGCGGACATCGCCTTCATAGGGGTCGAATGTCTCTATTTCGTGCGGAAAGATACTGCGTATCGCGACTTCCTCGGACGCCAGCGCGATGAAGTCCTCGCTCTCATAGAGCACCATCGGTTTTGCGGCCATCACATCCTTCGCCATGCCCAGGCTGTCGGCCGTGGCCACGACGTAGGTGAATACGCCGTCCAGTTCCTCGATTGAAGTCTTCATCGCACTTTCGAGTGTCTCGCCGCCCTGAATCCTGTCGGCAAGATAGACCGCGATCAGCTCGGAATCGCAATTCGACACGAAGCGATGGCCGCGCCGCTCGAGGGCGCGACGGCCGCCCCAGTAGTTGGTGAGCTGCCCGTTATGGACCACGGCCACGTCCGCAAATGGATAGGCCCAGTAGGGGTGGGCCGAGCGGATATCGACGTCCGATTCGGTCGCCATGCGGGTATGGCCCAGCGCATGGCTTCCATCGAATGTGCCAAGCTGGTACTGGCCGGCGACACGCGCGGCGTCGCCCAGGTCCTTGACCAGCTCCAGGCTGTGCCCGATCGACAGGATCTCGGCACCGTCGATATCCTCGATGTAGTCGGCGAGCTTGCGGCGGTCGCCATCGTAGCTGAAGCGATAGCGGAACGCGTATTCCGTCACCGCGTCCTGCTCGAGCAACTGTGCGCCGAGCTCGGCGAGGCGGCCGTCAACCTGCCGGCGGCGCGCGGATACTTTTTCATGTATATCGAAGCCGTGATCCATTTCGGCCTGCTCGGCGACCTTGAATCGCATCACGAGCGCTTCGCCCTGCGGCTTGCCGTAGAGCGCGAACCCGGTGGAATCCGGGCCGCGGTGTTTCAGCGACTGCAACATGGCCGTCAATTCCCGGCCGATTTCGCCGCCCTTGCCGCGATGAATCAATCCTGCAATGCCGCACATCGCGGTACCTCCTGGCCCGATCAGGGCAGACAGTCCCAGTACGTTTCGAGGTCCCAGCGGGTGACTGTCGACATGAATCTTTCCCACTCGTCACGCTTGTAGTGCGTGAAGACCCGGTACATCTCGTCCGGCATCGAGGATTTCACGACCTCGTCGTTGTCGAGCTCGGTTAGCGCATCGCCGAGCGACATCGGCAGCTTCTTGACCTTCTTGCCGGCCGCCATCGCAGCGTAGATATTTCGCTCTTCCGGTTCACCCGGGTCGAGCTTGTTGCGGATGCCGTCGTCGAAGGCCTTCAGCAGCGCTCCGGCCATCAGGTAGGGATTCACAGTCGAGTCGACCGAGCGGTACTCGAAGCGCCCGGGCGCCGAGATACGCAGCGCGCAGGTCCGGTTCTGATAGCCCCAGTCGGCATATACCGGCGCCCAGAATCCCGTGTCCCACAGGCGGCGGTATGAATTGACGGTCGACGATCCGATGGCTGTCAGCGCGCCGACATGCTTGATGAGCCCGCCGATGCAATGCAGGCCGACCGGACCGGGCTTCGAGGCGCCTTTCAGCGGCATGAAAGTATTTTCCCCGCCCCTGCGATAACTGAAATTGTGCTCGAGGCCCGGCAGGCTTTCATGACCGAGCGCATTCAGCTCGTCTCGCCCGCCCTTCCAGAGCGACAGATTGTGGTGGCAGCCCGAGGCTGAAACACCCATGAAGGGCTTCGACATGAAGCAGGCGACGATATCGAATTCGCGCGCCACCTGGGCGCAGATCTGGCGGTAGGTCGTCAACCGGTCGCAGGTGCGCAAGGCGTCGTCAAACATCCAGTTGAGCTCGAGTTGCCCGGGGGCGTCCTCGTGATCGCCCTGGATCATGTCGAGCCCCATCTCGCGGGCGTATTCGATGACCCGCATGAACACCGGGCGCAAGGCTTCGAACTGGTCGATGTGATAGCAGTTCGGCTTGGTATACCCGGCATTCGGAATGCCGTCAGGACCTTTCTTCAGCCACATCATCTCGGGCTCGCAGCCGTGCCTCAGGTGCAGGCCGTGCTGCTTCTGGAACTCGGCATGAAGGATCCGCAGATTGCCGCGGCAGTCCGAACTCAGGTGTCCGCCTGGGTTCACCCGCTCTTCACGATTGCGGAACAGCGTGCAGAACACCCGTGCCAAGCGCTTGTCCCACGGCAGTTGCACGAAGGTCTCGGGGTCGGGGATGCCGACCAGTTCCGATGCTTCCGGGCCATAACCGATGTAATTCCTGTGGCGGTCCACGAACAGGTTCGCGGTCGAGCCATAGACCAGCTGAAAACCGCGTTCCGAGACCGATTCCCAGTGATCCGCCGGTATGCCCTTGCCGACGATGCGACCGGTCACTGAAACAAACTGGTAATAGATGTAGGTGATGCCAAGGGCATCGATCTTCTTTCTCACCTCGCTGACGAGTTCTGCGCGGCCCGGTGCGCCGACATGTGCGTCTAAATCGGTCATCGATCCCCCTTTATCGGCAACGACCCGTCGCGACAGCTCTCAGCTCCAGGGAAACGGGCTGCGTGATACCGGATGCAGCTTGCCCGCCGCGAAGCGTGAAAAGCGGAATGGCTCCAGCAGTTCGCAATCACCACTGGTGAGCTGTTCCGCAACCAGCTTGCCGACGCCGATCATCTTGTAGCCGTGATTCGAGTCGGCAATGATGAAGACATTGTCGCAGAAGCGGTCGAATACAGGAAAGCTGTCGGCGGTGAAGCAGCCGATGCCGCCCGAGGGCTCCCGCCTGTATAGGCCGATCTTGTGTTCGAAGCGCTTCTGGCAGAAGGCGAGCGCCGAACACCACATGTGGGCGAATTCCTCGCCCACGATGAAGTCGGGGGAATCCGGCCCATAGGGGTCCACGGCGACCTGATCAGCCGGGGTCTTGATCGGATATGGCATCGCGCCGCCCTGGACGCCGCCGAAGCTGAAATCCGGCTTGTAATAGATACCCCACAACCGGTCCGTAACTACCTCGCCATCATCGTCATGTAGAGTTGCGTCGGTATCGACATGGATGACCGGCGGCATATTGCCGTCGTTGGTCCGCTGCATCATCGGGTCAACGCCCAGCGTGCCTTCCTGCAGGCTCCAGTAGATCCACATCGGCACATCGTGGTGCAGCTTGCCGTCGCGACCCTTGATGCTGATATTGGCGGGCAGATCCAGCATCTCCCAGATCTGCCTGACCCATGGTCCGACGCCGACAATCACAAATTCGCAATCGATACGACCCTGGTCGGTGACGACGGTCTTGACCGCACCGCTCGCGTCCTTTTCGAAACCGGTCACCCTGACACCGGTCGCAATGTGCACATCTTCGCTTTCGGCCTTCGCCGCGAGGCCCTGAATCGACTTCATGTTGTTGGCGTAACCGCCGCGCTTCTCGTGCAGTACCGAAGTGATGCCCCGGGCCTGCCAGTCGTGGAACAGGCCTTTCATGTAGTCAGCGGAGTCTTTTTCGCCTTCAACAAAGGTCGACTCGTAACCGACCTCCCGTTGCTGCCGGGCGATCGAGGCAACGTCGGCATGCATTACTTCCGGGCTGATCTGCATGTAGCCCACGGGGTGATAGCTGAAAGCCGCCGGGTCACTCTCCCAGACCGTGACGCTATGGACCATCAACTGGCGCATCGCCGGCTGGAAATAGTTGTTGCGGATGACGCCGCAGGCTATGCCTGAGGCTCCCGCGCCGATCGAGGACTTGTCTATGACCAGGATATTCTTGCCGCCGCCGTTGCCCTGCTTGCGGAGCTTTGCCGCCAGGTGCCAGGCGGTGCTGAGGCCGTGGATGCCTGCGCCGATGATCACATACCTGACATGAGCGGGGAGGGTCATTCAATCTGTTCCCGCCCAGAACGGATTGCGAGGGAATCTGGGCACCCGGAATCGTACAATTTAGGAGATTTTGCCGCTCGTGAAAATGGCTCCCCGAGTTGGACTGGAGCCAACGACCCGCATTCAAACGGCCTGCCTTGGCGCGCACTGCAGCGCAGCATGACGCGTCAGCGCATCGCGCAAGTATCTGATTCTTGGCATCGAGCGAGACGGTGCCGAGCGGCAAGTTGCGTGCCAGCGCGTTTCTGGGAGTAAATTGCTGGACTAATAACCAGGAAGCGCCGCTGGCTGCCATTGGAGCCATGCTCGACACAACGGCCACGCCGGCGCAATTGCGGAGCACCGGGCATTGGCGGCTCATGCTGCCGCTGCCCCCTCAGTCAATCAGGATCCGCCAGCAGCTCCAAAACATAGCCTTGGACAAGCGACTGGTCCTCGCCCCACGTGCTTGCGAACGCTACCTTGGATCCATCCGGTGACGGCGACGGATGGACCTCGCAGTCATAGCAGCCCTGCGTCGCCGAGAAGTGGTGTGCGTATCGCTCGACACAAAGGTCGTTCAGATTCACCGCCAAGATCTCTCCCATGAACTTGCCTAACGGCGCTCGATTGTAAGACGCATAAACCCAGCCGGGACGTTGCGTGCTGCGCACGGAAACATGGGTAGCCCATGCCTCATCGTCAGGGTCGGTTAGCGACTTGATCGCACCAGCGTCGATGTTGATGCCGAGGATCGCGCCGCTCTTGCCATTGACCGTATCGACAGCCGAACCGGTTTTCTTCGACCAATATTTGCTTTGCCCGACGACCCACATCGAGCCGTCGGTGTTGACGAGAAAGTCCGGATGGCCAAACAAAACAGGCAGAAAGCCGTCGGCCGGCAGACCAGGTGAGCAGATCAGACCGGCGTCGCACTCTGCCGGGCGGAGCGATGATGGAAAAACGCGATGCGAAATCGCAAGCGTCGTGGCGTCGGCCCGCAGCACGCGCCAGTTGCTTTCCGGGCCGTAATGCACGAGGAAGTGAAGCGCGTCCGATGCCGTCCGCAGGTCGACCCACTTGTTTGGCGGATCGCAGGACGGCAGCCCGCAGTCGGTCCGCAAGTCGAACGGCGGCCCCGCGCGACCGCGCTTCGTGCTCATGTCGAAGGCATATATATACCGATTGTCGCCGACGATCCCCAGGTACCGGCCGTCAGCAGAGACGTTCCACTTTCCACCCGCGATGTTCTGCTCGTATGGCAACTGCCATGTCCGTTGAATCAAACTGGTCTCCACGTTTTGCCAGCTGAGGGTGTCGCCGGCGATCACGACACGGATCGCCGGGTCGGTCGGATGCCAGCGACTGTCGCGCCGCGACGCGTAGTATGCGTACAGCGGTTGGTAGCTTCCGCCGCTGAGGATGAGGTTGTTCGGGCTCACCTCCTCGCGGCCGAGATAGATGTGCATCAGAGAACCGTCCGCGTTCCAGGCCTGGGTGGTCACGTAATGGTGCCGGGACACGGCGGTCCACATGCCGATGACGTCACCGCTCGGCGTGACGATTGGAGTGTCGGGATCGCCAGTAATCCGCCTGATCCTGGTGCCGAATGGCTGGCTCACCGCCAATCCCGAATATGCAGGCTTTGGCGGCTTCATTTCAGCGATGCGTACAGCGGAACTGGTGATCGCGAGAAAGCCCTCAGCAGTGACCACCGGCGCAAGGCCCTCGTCGGTGACGACCGGCACGGGCTCGGCGTCGCCGCATGCAGCTACGACGATCGCGGCCAGCATCGATGCGACAAATGGTGCCAGGCGTGTCGAGCCGTTCATGACTTAATCATTGCCTGCATCGCGTGAACTATTGAGTTGGCAGTAGCCTCCGCGCCAAGCCTCGCATTCGCCAACTTCATGTGTCGGTCGACAGCGACACCAATTGGGCGACCAGGTTCTGTCAGTCATGGTCGAGACCAGTTCGGAAAACCTGCCCACGGTCCGGCGGCTACGGAAGCGGCGCTGCATTGTGCGCGCGCGTGTGGGCACCTGGCTCACGACACTGGCCGCTGCCGCACGGCGCAGGCGGCCATTACAGCGCATGCAGCGCGTAAACGCTCGAATCCGGCGCCCCAGATCCAGCGCGCGCACAATCTCCTCGAGCTGGCGCCTTGGGTCGGTCGCACGCACGTAGTGCGCGCGAGTCAGCACCTTGTGCTTGAGAAGCCCGACATCGCGACTTAAGAGAATGCGCCGTTCAGCCACCGAACGGCGAACGAGTTCGGCGTCGCCAGAGTGATTGTCGTAACGCGTATCGAAGCCGAGCAGTCGCAGATAGCGCGCCAGGGTCCCCAGATGCACGTCGGCGACGAAACGCAGCGTGCGCAGCGGCACGGGCCGCAGCCGGGCGACGGGCGTAACGTCGAGCCGCTCGAACACGGGATACGCGGTGACGCACTCACCGCCGCGCAGCCGGTGCGAGAAGCGCACCGATTCGCCGTCGACCAGGATCAGGTCGACTTCGGTATACGGTACGCCGAGCGCCTCGATGGCATCCTTGACCGCAGGGGTGCCGTGGAAGCGATACGCGAAGGCATGCCGGCGGCGCGCCGGCGCCAGGAAGTCGTTCAGCTCCTCGTAGAAGCGGAATTCACATTCGCTGGCGACCACACGTCACGAAGCTCAAACCGCTTCCAGCAGCTTCGCGGCCCGGTTGTAATCGCGGGGCGCGACCCAGAGGATCATCCCGAACCGGCCCTCGCTGGCTGCGATTGCATAAGTTGCGGTCACGTTGATATTCGCTCCTCCCGTTTTCGCGAGCGGCGCGAGCACGGCGCCGACCTTGTCGATTCCCTGCACGAGAATGGCGCGCTTGATCCGGCTCAATTTCCATTTTTCGCGCCGGGCGACCGCCTTGAGCGTGTCGAGGTCATCGGTGACCAGGTCGATCTGCGCCTTGTTCCGCCCCTGCGGAAATCCGGAGAACGCGAGCAGGTCGACATTGGCCGAGCGCAGCGCTTCAATGATGCGGGCCGCCTCGCCGGGTCTGCTCGCCGCTGTGAGATACGCGTAATTCACCTTTCGAACCATGTCTGACATCGGGGCCTCCTTGCGCAACGGCGCGCTCCGGACCGGAGCGCCCCCTGATGCGCGGCAACGTCTTCATATTGTCATTTCGGCTGCGGCAGCGCGCGTGCATTCCGCCTCAGCGCCTTCCAGCCCATCGGAACCTTCTGCCTGGCCTGCTCATCCTAAACAGGCCATCGGCCGTCAGCGTGCAGACTGGACGTGACGGCTGATGTCGCCATGCGGCGCGCCAGTCATCAGCTTCCGGAAATCGGTCCCGCTGATATGCACGAGCCCGCGATGATCACCGGCCTCGAAATATACGTCCGATTCCTCCATGAGACTGTCATCGAGAACGCTGTCGATGCCATAGGCCGCGCCCAGTGGGGGCACCGCGCCCGGCTCGCAATCGCCGAATAGATTTTCCAGTTCGTGCTCGGTCGCAAGCCCGAGCGGGCGCCCTAAGCGCCTGTGGATGGCGCCGAGGTCGACCTTTCGCGTGGCTGGCACCACCGCGATGACGAAGCCCTGGTCGTCCTTGAGGACTGTTCCCTTCGCCAGCTGGGCGGGACATGCGCCGCCTGCGCGGCATGCATACTGTCCAGGGTGCGGGTATGTTCGATCAGTTCGTAGCTCACGCCCTCGCGGACGAGATGCTTCTGCACGGATGCAGCAATCGCCATGACTGGCCCTCCGGTGCGGCTGCCCTGATTGTTCTGTAACTATACGCCCGGGCGGCGGGAGAGGACTCGCGTAGAGGGCTATGCTGATGATGCCCCGGCCGAGCGTCGCGCGGGCTAGTCAGCGAGGAGGTAGGATCATGGCGAGCATAAAAGTCCGGCAGAACGGGCCGTATCTGGTCATCGGTGACGATGTGACACTGGTGGACTGGAACGGTGTTTCGTATCCCATTCCGAAACGGCCCTTTGCACTCTGCCGCTGTGGCGGCTCATCGACGAAGCCGTTTTGTGACGGCACGCATTCGCGGATTGGCTTCGCGGCGGCAGAAGCCGCCGTCCCGGGCAGTCAGGACCGGCCTGCTTCGCCTGACAAGTGAACGGATTCAAGTAACGTCGGGTCGGTTCGCGACCCGGCATTTGCCTCTTCTAGCCAGGTTGCCGGGCTGGGCGTCAGGGTTGGGGATCAGAGCATCGTGATTGAGGCTGCGTATGGGTGAGTCGGACAGCGGCCGCACTCGCTGGATCGAGGCATCGGATATGATTCCGATGTTCCCCACGCTCGTATGGAAGATCCAGCTCGAACAGCGGCTGCACGACGCTATCGACGCGAAAGTTCTCGCTGCCCTTTCCGATCTTAGACGCGAGTTGCCACCGCTCGCGGCCGGCAACGGCTGGCAGTCGATTCAAACGCTCCACGAGCGCGACGACTTCAGAGATCTCGTCGGCTGCGTGCACAATGCAGCGCGAGGAATTCTGCGATCCCTCAAGATCAGCTATGACGCCGTCGAGATCAGCGCCTGCTGGGCAAACGTTGTGGCGGCTGGCGCATCACACAGGATTCACAATCACCCTGACAACTTCCTGAGTGGCGTCTACTACGTGTTGACCCACACGGGTGCGGACACCATCAACTTCCATGACCCGCGCGCTCAGACCGGGATCATCCGCCCACCAGTCGCGGAGCTCACAGCCGAGAATACAGACCAGGTCGTCGTCAACGTGAAAAACGGCACGCTGATCGTTTTCCCAGCCTGGCTGCAACATTCGGTCGACACTAATACGAGCGAGCGCGAAAGAGTCAGCGTCAGCTTCAACGTCATGTTTTCTGCGTTCACCGAGCATCTTAGCAAGCCGCTGTGGTAGAGCAGTCGCCCGCTCGTTCAGGTGTGCAGCTCGACAATATCGCCATCGGCTAACGGATGCTCGGGGCCCACATGCTGCGACATGCTTGCGGCATCGATTCAAGACGCTTTGGACGGACTGACCCCGGCACCGGCGGCTACCGTATTGTAAAGCCAAGCAATGGCAGCACCGCCGATCGCACCATCGACGAGCGCGTACACAGTGCCAACAATCACGGCAGCAAAGCCGTTGGCCGGATGAAACCCCGGATAGACCGACGCGGCCAGGTCCAGGAACGCACCTCCGTAGCCTGGCCAGACCAAATGGGCGAGACCAACGAGCAGTACGCCCGCAGCCCATACGCCTCCAACAGCTATCGCAAGAGCTTTGATGTTCATCTTCATATCGACCTCCTGGGTGGCATGAACTGCCTTTCACGTTCCTGGTGCATAGTTCGCCTCCTTCCGGATTGATATCCTCGCTCTCATCAGGCGGAGCCGCCACCTTTCCGGTTGTCTCAATCGGCGAGCCTGGGAAAACAACTCATAGCGACCCAGCGGCGACGGTTCAGGAAGTGCAGGTGCCTGGACGAGTGGCAGGTCAGACCGCCCGTGCCGGAACACGTTGCAGCGACGTGGATGCAGTAACCCCGGCCGGGCCGGGGCCCGTGGTCAATCGATCATGACGTTCAGTTCAACTTGCGGCGTCTCGCGATGCCGAGCAGCAGCACATCCCGTCTTTACCCGCTCTTGCCAGCGGCTGCCGTTGCCGCCCAGAACGAGACCGCGGCGTTGAACTCCCCCGCATGGAAGGCCCAGGCTTCGGGTCCTGCCTCATCGCCGGCAAAGCGTCCGAGCCGTCGGGCGCAATCAAAGAACCCTCGGGCCGGGAGGCCGCCCCGCGCCTTGCTGATGGCGATGGCCGCTATGAAGGGGCGGTCGGCCGCCGCATCCTCCGCCATGAGATGCTCCAATGCTTCGGTCACCTGATGAATGGTGTTCGGGGGTGTCAGCCCCAGAGGCTTGGCAAGTTCCTGATAGGTGATCGGAACCCGCTGCTCGGCGATCTTTTGAAGGTGCTCCCGAAGCCGTGGAGCGATCGTCTGACGCGTCTTCCCATCGACGTTCGTCGTCGCGGCGAAGTCCTCTGCTATGAATGCCATGACGTCTTCCTCGCAAGATCCAACGGACTCACACGATCGTTGTATGCCGATAATTCTGGTCACCGTGCGGGGGGCAGGCCCCGATTCGATCAACCAGCGGAACCGCTCCGCTGCCGCCGGGCGGCGTAAGGGGTCCCACCCGATGTCAGTTCGCCAAGTCGCTCGGTGATGCAGTAGGTGCAGCACCGGTCTCCCGAGAGGATGTGCTCGGTCCGCTCGACGGAGACGTCTTCCCCCAGCACGGAGCGAAATAGTTGCAGCTCATCACCACACAGCTTCGTGCAGATGCGCGCCGCCTTCGAAATGGCGCAATGGTTCTCCACGAGCTGGAGCGTTCCGTCGCGCCGACGTCGCCACTCGGCCATGTAACCTTCCTCGCGCCGCATTCGGGCAAGGGTAGCCACACGCTCCTCGATCGGGGCATCTGAGCCCGGTATCCGTGCGCGATAGCTGTCGGCCTGCTGCCGCGTTCTTTCCTCGGTCAGCCGCTCGAGGCCTTCGTCACCGAAAGCGCGTTGGACGGCCTGGAGCATCCCGACGGCAAGTTCCTCGTGGCGATCGGGAAACCGGGCATGCGCCTTGGGCGTAAGTTGCCACAGCCGAGCGGGGCGGCCGACTTCGCGCCGTTTCTCTGTGAAGTCGACCAGTTTCTCTGCTTGCAGGACGGCAAGATGCTGGCGAACGGCCATCGCCGTGACACTCAATCGCTTGGCCATCCGTGCCGCGGTCTGGGGTCCCTTGGTCTTGAGGAAAAAGAGGACGCGTTCCCTTGCGAAGCCGGGGGCATTAGTACTCATGCTGGGAGCATAGACAATTTCCTCTAATTTCGAAAGATTTAAAAGAATATACTTGATAAATTATAAGGAAAGAATGTACTTTCTTAAGTATTGAGTCGGCGGGCGAAACCCGTCCGCACGAGGAGAGGGCGATGGCAGCCACGGTCAAGATTACGAAGCGCAGCACGATGCAGGAAGTTCTTGAAGTCTATCCGAGCGCACAGCGGGCTCTGTTTCAACGCTTCCACATCGGCGGATGTAACAGCTGCGGGTATGAGCCCGGGGACATCCTCGAGGAGGTGGCGCACAGCCACAAAATCAAGGACCTCGACGAAGTCATCAACTTCATCGAGCAGGCTGAGCAGGCCGATCGGCGTATCCAGATGAGTCCCGGGGACGTCGCGGCGGCGCTGCAAAGCGACACCCCGCCCCGTCTGGTCGACGTCCGCACCCTGGAGGAGTGGAAGTTAGCCCAGATCCAAGGCGCGACGCTCAACACGGAGACGTTCGCGCGAGAAATGATGCGCGGGCCCAAGGACATGCCCATCGTCTTCTATTGCCACATGGGGCAGCGGAGCCTCGACGCGGCTTCGTACTTCGCGGGGCACGGCTTCATCAATGTCCATTCGATGACGGGCGGCATCGAAGCCTGGTCGCTTGAGATCGATTCGTCCGTGCCGCGCTACAAGATCGCGCGCGACCCCGTCCATGGCAAGGCGACACTGCGGCCGCTCCGTTCGGTCGTGTCGCAGGCCGCAGGCTGCCAGAAGTAGGAGGGACCGATGACCACTGCCAATGCCGAGATCCGCGAGCTCACCAGCCGGGAGTACAAGTACGGCTTCGTGACCGATATCGCGAGCGACACCGTCCCGCCGGGCCTCAGCGAGGAGGTGATCCGGCTGATCTCGACGAAGAAGGGCGAGCCCGCGTTCATGCTCGACTGGCGGCTCAAGGCCTACCGGCGCTGGCTCAAGATGACGGCGCCGACCTGGGCCCATGTGAACTACCCGCCGATCGACTTTCAGGCGATTTCCTACTACTCGGCGCCGAAGCAGCGCACCGACGGGCCGAAGACGCTGGACGAAGTCGACCCGAAGCTGCTCGAGACCTACGACAAGCTCGGCATACCGCTACACGAGCGCGCCCGCCTCGCCGGCGTCGCGGTCGACGCGGTCTTCGACAGCGTCTCGGTCGCGACCACCTTCAAGGAGCGCCTCGCCGAGGCCGGCGTCGTGTTCTGCCCGTTCTCGGAGGCGGTCCAGAAACATCCCGAGCTGATCGAGCGCTACCTGGGCACGGTCGTGCCGATCACCGACAATTTCTACGCGACGCTCAATTCGGCGGTTTTCACCGACGGTTCCTTTGTCTACGTTCCGAAAGGCGTGCGCTGCCCGATGGAGCTGTCGACCTACTTCAGGATCAACGCGGCGAAGACCGGCCAGTTCGAGCGTACGCTGATCATCGCCGAAGAGGGCGCCTGGGTCAGCTACCTCGAGGGCTGCACGGCACCGATGCGCGACGAGAACCAGTTGCATGCAGCGGTCGTCGAGCTGATCGCGCTGGATGACGCCCAGATCAAGTATTCGACGGTGCAGAACTGGTATCCCGGCGACGAGAACGGCGTCGGCGGCATCTACAACTTCGTCACCAAGCGCGGCGACTGCCGCGGCCGTAATTCGAAGATCTCCTGGACCCAGGTCGAGACCGGATCGGCGATCACCTGGAAATATCCGAGCTGCATCCTGCGCGGTGAAGGATCGGTGGGCGAGTTCTACTCGGTCGCGCTCGCCAATCACTACCAGCAGGCCGACACCGGCACCAAGATGATTCACATGGGGCGCAACACGCGCTCGACAATCATTTCCAAGGGCATTTCCGCCGGGCACGGGCAGAACGCCTACCGCGGTCTCGTCAAGGTGCTGCCGGGCGCTGACGGCGCGCGCAATTACACGCAGTGCGACTCGCTGCTCATGAGCGAAACTTGCGGAGCGCACACCTTTCCGTACATCGAGGTCAGGAACCCGACTGCCGTCCTCGAGCACGAGGCGACCACCTCGAAGATCTCGGACGACCAGCTCTTCTACTGTCTGCAGCGCGGCATCGCGGCCGAGGACGCCGTCAACATGATCGTCAACGGCTTCTGCAAGCAGGTCTTCAAGGAGCTGCCGATGGAGTTCGCCGTGGAAGCACAGAATCTGCTGGCCGTTAGCCTGGAAGGCGCGGTCGGCTGAAGCACGGCGGAGTCGAAAGGATGACAACCGATCTGATGATATGGAGCGTCCGCGACCTGCGGGTCCGCGCCGGTGACCGCGTGATTGTCGACGGCCTGTCGCTCGACGTGCGCGCAGGCGAAGTGCACGCGATCATGGGACCGAATGGGTCCGGCAAGAGCACGTTGACCGGCGTGCTGGCCGGGCGCCCGGGGCTCGAGGTACTCTCCGGCACGGCGAGCTACCTCGGCCGCGATCTGTTCGCGATGCCACCTGAAGAGCGAGCGAGCGCGGGCCTGTTCCTCGCGTTCCAGTATCCGGTCGAGATTCCCGGCGTCAACAACGTCTACCTGCTGAAGGCCTCGCTGAACATGTTGCGCAAGCAGCTCGGCGAGCCCGAACTGGATGCGTTCGAATTCCTGAACCTCGTGCGCGCGAAGATCCGGCAGATGCAGATGGACGAGGGCCTGCTGAATCGCGGCGTCAACGAGGGATTCTCGGGCGGCGAGAAGAAACGCAACGAGATCCTGCAGATGAGCCTGCTGGAACCGACGCTCGCGCTGCTCGACGAGACCGACTCGGGCCTCGACATCGACGCGCTGAAGGTGGTCGCGGACGGCGTCAACGCGCTGCGCTCGCCAGCGTGCGCGAGCCTGTGCTGGCACACGCTCAATGCGGCGCTGTCCGGCGCTGGCGCGCCGGTCTCCACGGAGTGACCATGCGCCGGGGTGAACACGAGCCTATCGTCGTGCAGCGCGATGTCCGCGCAGTCATCGTCCCGGCCGGCATGGAGATCAAGCTTCGCACCGGCAGCGTCGGTTACATCACGCAGTCGCTCGGCGGCAGCTTTACGGTCTTTGTCGAGGGCAACCTGTTCCGGATCGCCGGCGAGGACGGCGACGCGATCGGCAAGGAGCCGATGCGCCGTCCCGAGCTGCCTCCCGGGGCGAGCGACGAGGACGTGAGCCGGCTCATCTGGGACCAGCTGCGAACCTGCTTCGACCCGGAGATTCCGATCAACGTCGTCGACCTCGGGCTCGTCTACGACTGCAGGATCGCCGCCAACGACGACGGGACCCGCGACGTCGACGTCAAGATGACGCTGACCGCGCCGGGTTGCGGCATGGGCGAGGTGCTGGTGGCTGACATCAGGGACAAGCTCGAGATCATCCCGACCGTCCGCAAGGCCAGCGTCGAGCTCGTGTTCGACCCGCTGTGGAACCAGTCAATGATGTCGGAGGCCGCGCGGCTGCAGACCGGTCTGATGTGACGGCACCGCCGCGAGTCTTCCTAAAGCGGCGTGATCACCGGGGCGCGCCGGAACGGGGAGACCCTTTCAGGACCGCCGTGAATACATCCTCGTAGGCTTCGGGCTCGTGTTGAGCGTGTCGATGGTCTGCATGATGGTCTCCTTCGTGCTGGTCGCAGCACACTTTCAGCACACCGAGGGCGACAATTACGCGCCGTCACGCACTGGGTTGCTCCCGGTTTCGTTGACACCTGGTTAAGAGCGATGATGCTTAACGAGGTGACGTTTGGGACGGAGATAGCCATGAATGACAGCGTTCTCAAGCACCAAGCGCTAGAGTTGTGGATGCACGGGCAGAAGCACCATCTTCGTGGCGACCTTGAGCGCGCAATCGCGCTCTACACGAAATCGCTCGGCCTCTGCCCCACCGCCGAGGCATACACATTCCGCGGCTGGGCCTACAGCTTGCAGGGTCGCGTCGACGAGGCCATCGACGAGTGCAAGAATGCGATCGCTGTCGACCCGACCTTCGGCAACCCGTACAACGACATCGGATCCTACCTCGTCGCGAAGGGAAAGCTCGAAGAGGCGATCAAGTGGTTGGAGAAGGCCAAGACGGCTCCTCGCTACGATCCGCGGCACTTCCCCTACATGAATCTGGGGCGCATCTACGCGCAAAAAGGGATGGTGCTGCGCGCGATCCAGGAGTTCGAGGCCGCGCTCGAGATCCACGCGGGGGAGCCGACCTGCCTTTCCGCGCTGGGACAACTGCGAGGAGCACTGAATTGATGCCAGGCGCCGCATCGGCAGAGGGGACGCGCCGCTACGCGCAGCGCGCCATCGACGAGGGGACTCCGGCCAGCGCATACCGGGCGCTGGGACGCACGAGTCTCGTCACCTCGTCACTCGGCTTCGGCACTTATCGCATCGATGATCGGACTCCGGAGCACGCCGCGGCCCTGGAGAAAGCACTTCTTGGCGGCGTCAATCTCATCGACACCTCCACCAACTACACCGACGGCTCGAGTGAGACCTGCATCGGAAACGTACTCGCACGCCATCGTCGCGAAGAGGTCATCGTCGTCTCCAAGGTCGGCTACGTGCAGGGGCAGGCGCTCATGATGGCCCGGACGCGCGAAGAGCGCGGTGCTGCCTTCCCGGAGATGGTGAAGTACACCGACGGGTGCTGGCACTGCATCCACCCGGAGTTTCTCACCGACCAGCTCGGGCGGTCGCTCGAGCGGCTCCGGATCGAGAAAGTGGACGTCTATCTCCTTCACAATCCCGAGTACTTCTTCACGGACGCTACCAAGCGACGCAACGGGGCTTCGCTCGCGACGCTGCAGGGCGAGTTCTACGACCGGATCCGGCGCGCGTTTTCGCAGCTCGAAGACGAAGTTCGAAGGGGTCGAATCGGCTTCTACGGCGTTTCCTCGAATACGTTTGGCGATCCGGCGAGCGACCCGGAAGCAACCTCACTCGAGCGAATGTGGACGATCGCCGAGGAGGTGGCACATGAGCATCACTTCGCCATAGTGCAGCTCCCGGCGAACCTTTTCGAGAGCGGCCCGATGCTGACGCGCAACAATGTGACCGGCACCCGAACGGCCCTCGAGTTCGCGCAAAAGCAAGACCTTGCAGTCCTGGTCAATCGGCCGCTCAACGCCTTTTACAGGGAACAGCTCATCCGTCTCGCAGACACGCTGGTCCGGAGTCCCGAGGTTCATGCCCGCGTCAATCCGTACCTCCCGCCTGCGTACCGAGCTGAGTCGCTCTCGCGCAAGGCGCTCGCCGTTCTCACGAACACGAAAGGCGTCACCTGCGTGCTGAACGGGATGCGGCATCCGAACTACGTAGGCGACTCGCTCGGCGCGCTGCGCAGCCCGCCGTTCGATGTCGACGTTCACCTGTACGAGACTTTTAACCACATGTAACCAGGAGGCCCCGATGGTCACGCAAGGAAGTATCGCCCCCGATTTCACGCTGGAGACGGACAGAGGCGCGAAGGTCACGCGGAGGAGATTCTCGCTGCCCTATAGCGCGAACAAGCCATGGACTCCCTCTACGACCAGATGATGAAAGCGGCCGCACATTGGGCCCGAGGAGGTTCATGGTGTTGACTCGCATGCCGCTCTACGTCGGAACGGCGTTGCCGTCATCCGCACCCGCGGAGCCGCACCGCGCGAGTCCCGCGGGAAGCGACCTCTCTGCCGAGGAAATCGTGGTGGCCTACCACGAACGAACGAAGCACCACTTCCACCGTTACGCCGCCTGGCCCGGTTACTTGGACTGGGCGACGCAGCCCGATCCGTTTCGGCGCTACGCGGGCGCGGACCTCGTTCGTCTCCCTCCGCCCAAAGCGGGCCGCCCGCTTCCCTATTGGCAGCTCTATGCGAGCGTGACCGTGCCGCCAGCGCCATTGTCGTTGGAGTCGGTCTCGCTCTTTTTCCGGTACGCGCTATCGCTGACGGCATGGAAGCAAGTCGGCGAGACCACGTGGTCGTTGCGTGCCAATCCTTCGAGCGGGAATCTGCATCCGACCGAGGGCTATGCCGTACTGCCTGCGCTGGAACAGCTCGGCGAGACGGCCGCCGTGTACCACTATGCGCCGAGGGAGCACGCTCTCGAACGGCGAGCAGTGCTCGACGCGACGCGGTGGACCGAGCTGGTTGCGCTTTTCCCTAAGGGCTCCTTCCTCGTGGGTCTGTCGTCGATCCATTGGCGGGAAGCCTGGAAGTACGGTGAGCGCGCGTTCCGGTACTGCCAGCACGATGTTGGGCACGCGCTTGCCAGCCTGCGTATCGCGGCAGCGGCGCTCGGCTGGAGATTGGTGCTCCTCGACGGCGTGAGCGATGGCACCCTCTCCAGCCTCCTTGGGCTTGACCGCGAAGAGGATTTCGCAGAGGCAGAGCGCGAGGAGGCTGAGCTTCTCGCGCTGATTGCACCGGATTTTCCAGCGCCGCTTCCGACCGACTCGAAGCCGCTGCCGGCGAACGGCGGTGGCGTGCTTTGGCAGGGCAGGGCCAACACGCTGAGCCCCGAACACCGCGACGAGTGGCCCGTGATCGACGAGCTTGCGCAGGCGACGCGACGATGCGAAGGCTCGCCTATCCAGGAGGACTTCTCCGGGTTTCCCTCGGAAGATGAGCTTTTCAGGATACCCGTCCGTCACGGTCTGCTCACCGCCGAGAAGGCCATTCTTGGCCGCCGAAGCGCGGTCGCGATGGATGGCTCGACAGCGATCTCGCGCACAGCATTCTTTCGCATGCTCGCCCGGTTGATTCCGACACATGAGCGGCGATCGATGCCCTGGGACGCGATCCCCTGGCGACCGCGCATCCACCTCGGGCTCTTCGTCCACCGCGTCGACGGCTTACCGCCTGGCATCTACGCGCTCGCCCGAGATCCGGACAAGCTCGCGGCCCTCAAGGAAGTGATGCGGCGGGAGTTTCGCTGGCAGCGCCTGCCCTTGTGTCCGCCCGGGCTCCCACTGTACCTGCTCCAGGAAGGGGACTGTCGGGCGCTCGCGGCCACCGTCTCCTGCGGCCAGCACATCGCCGGCGACGGCGCGTTCAGCTTAGGCATGATCGCGGACTACGTGGACAGCCTGACCACTTACGGCGCGGCGTTTTACCGGAACCTGTTCTGGGAGGCCGGCATGATAGGCCAGGTGCTATACCTCGAAGCCGAAGAGACGGGCATTCGCTCGACCGGCATCGGCTGCTACTTTGACGATCCGGTCCATGAGGCCTTCGGGATCACGTCAAAGGCGTGGCAAAGCTTCTATCACTTCACCGTCGGTGGCCCAGTCGAGGACACACGGCTTACCACCTTACCTGCTTACCGCTCCGAAGAAGCGCGATGAGTGCAGCGGTCCGACTAAGTGCCGCAAGCAGAGGATGAAGACCGGCGGGCCTCCTCGCTCGTTCTGGTTCGAGCCGATAGTCGTCTTAGCGGTGCGTCGATTCGTCGGTGCGCGAGGTGGTGCTGAATCGGGCTGCCTCCTCAGAACCGCGGGTCGCATCGCCCGCGCTATAGGAGTGGGCCCCCGCGCCGGCGAGCATTCCATTCTGCACAATCAGATATTCATCGCGAATCGGTCGGCCCTCGAACCAGCATTCGAGGATTTCGCGCACACCCGCGGCGTATCGGGCCTGCGCGGACAACGACGAGCCGGAGATGTGCGGGGTCATCGCTTCGAAGGGCATGGTTCGCCACGAATGATCGCGTGGTGCAGGCTGCGGGAACCAGACGTCACCGGCGTAGCCGGCGAGCTGTCCACTCTTGAGCGCACGAACCACTGCATCGCGCTCGCAGATCTTGCCGCGGGCCGTGTTCACGAGGTAGGCGCCGCGCTTCATCGTCGCGATCAGCGCATCATTGAAAAGGCCCTCCGTTTCCGGGTGGAGCGGCGCGTTGATCGTGACCACGTCACACACCTTGACCAGCGACGCCGTTGTCGAGTGAAACGTCAGGTCGAGTTCTTGCTCGACCGAATCCGGTAGCCGGTGCCGATCGGTGTAATGCAACTTGACGTCGAAGGGCTTGAGACGCCGCAGCACCGCGGTGCCGATGCGACCCGCCGCGACCGTGCCGACGTGCATGCCTTCTAGGTCGTATGAACGCGCGACACAGTCGGCGATGTTCCATCCGCCGTCGACCACCCACTGATGCGACGGCAGGTAATTGCGCACCAGCGCGAGAATCATCATCACGACATGCTCGGACACGCTGATGCTGTTGCAGTAGGTCACCTCGGCGACGGTGATCCCCCGCGCCATAGCGGCCGCCAGGTCCACGTGATCCGAGCCGATACCGGCCGTGATCGCGAGCTTCAACTTGCGGGCCTTGGCGAATCGCTCGGCGGTCAGGTAAGCAGGCCAGAACGGTTGTGAAATCACGATGTCGGCGTCGGCCAGTTCTTTTTCCAAGACGCTGTTCGGACCGTCCTTGTCGGCCGTGACGACCAGGGTGTGACCGAGAGACTCGAGATACCGGCGCAGGCCGAGCTCGCCGGAGACGCTCCCGAGCAGCTGCCCTGGCCTGAAATCGATCGATGTCGGTGTTGGCGTCGTTTGACCGCCCGGGTAGCGCTCGATGGCCGGGATGTCGTCGCGCGCATAGCTACCGGGATACCCTGTCACGGGATCTTCGTAGAGCACACAAACTACCTTGGCCATGGCAGTTCCCCTCGGGCGACCGGATACGGGGGAGACCATCGTGCGCACGTATCAAGGACGGCGCCATTTGCATTATACGCTCTCTGGCCGTTTGCGACCGCGAACGGCGAGGAGCGACTGGTGGTATTGAACCGCGTTGCTGAATCGGTCGTGGCTTCACAGCGTGGCCGACACCCGACGCATCTGTTTGTCCATCGGGCTAGACCTATGCGGCGGATGCTGAACAGCGCTTGGCGTCGTGCGTGGGCACAGGCGGACTTGCCGCAGGTGCGGGTGCATGACCTCAAGCACACGTTCGGTCGCCGGCTACGGGCTGCAGGCGTGAGTTTTGAGGACCGGCAGGACCTGCTGGGACATCGGTCCGGGCGGATCACGACGCATTACTCGCGCGCGGAGCTTTCGAGACTGATCGAGTCCGCGAATCTGGTGTGTGAACGGGGTACGAACGGACGACCCGAGCTGGTCGTGCTGCGGCGGCTCAGTGTGAGCAAGGGGTTCCGCAAAATTCCCGCACGGAAAATTGCGATTGATTGTGAATGTTACTAAGTGCTTGAAGGGAATGGCTCCCCGAGTTGGACTCGAACCAACGACCCACGGATTAACAGTCCGTTGCTCTACCAACTGAGCTATCGGGGAAACGGCTTTTTAGGGCGCGGGATTGTCGGCCAAGGCCGCGCGCAAGTCAATCAACCGGCAGGGATTTCCTGCGGGAAACCAGGTTCAGGCGCGTTTACGCGCCACTGCCCCGGCGAGCGCCCGCCGCATGCGCGCGAGCGTGTCCTTGAGCGTTTCCGCGGAGCACGCAAATGACAACCGGATATGCCCGGGCGCCCCGAAGGCCGCCCCCGGCACGACGGCGACGCCAGCCTCGTTGATCAGGAACTCCGCGAAAGCGTTGTCATCCGCTGCACCGGTCATTCGCAACGCCGGTTCGACATTCGGGAAGGCGTAAAAAGTGCCCCAGCCGGGCAGGCAGGAAATCCCGGGCAATGAATTCAGGCCCTCGACCAAGAGATCGTGGCGGATGCTGAATGCGCGGGTGAACTCCGCCACGCATTCCTGCGGGCCATTCAGTGCGGCCGTGGCCGCCTTCTGCGAGATGGAGGAGGCATTCGAGGTGCTCTGGCCCTGGATGGTCGCCATCGCCGCAATAAGCTCGGCGGGACCGCCGCAGTAGCCGAGGCGCCAGCCGGTCATGGCATAGCTCTTGGACACGCCGTTGATCGTGACCGTGCGGTCGTACAATTCCGGGCAGGCGCTCGCGAAGCTGCAGAATGGCTCCGGTCCCCACCAGATGTGCTCGTACATGTCGTCAGTTGCAATGACGATATCCGGGTGTTTCGCGAGCAGCGAGCCGAATGCCGCGAGTTCGGCGCGCGAGTAGGCGGCGCCGGTCGGATTGCAGGGGCTGTTCAGGATCAGGAGCCGCGTGCGCGGCGTTATCGCGGCGGCGAGCTGCGCCGGCGTGATCTTGAATCCCTGACTCGCGCCTGCGAATACCGGCACCGGCGTAGCGTCGGCGATGAGCACCATGTCCGGATAGGAGACCCAGTATGGCGCCGGAATGATCGCCTCATCACCCGGATCGAGCAGCGCGCAGCAGAGATTGAATACCGTCTGCTTGGCGCCGCTGGAGACGAGGATCTGGTCGCGTCGGTACTCGAGCCCATTGTCGCGGCGGAACTTCCCGATCACCGCGTCCTTGATCTCGTTTGTGCCCTCGACATTGGTGTAACGCGTATGACCGCTGCGAATGGCCGCAATACCGGCCTCGCCGATGTGCGCCGGCGTATCGAAATCGGGCTCACCGGCGCCGAGGCCGATGATGTCCTTGCCCTCGGCCTTGAGCCTCGCGGCGCGCGCCGTGACGGCAAGCGTGGGCGAGGGCTTGATGCGCTTGACGCGCTGGGCAACCCGGATGGTCACAATGGCGTACCGTGTGAAATGATTCCCGGCTAAGGTACGGGAAGGCATTTTGCGTTGCAATGCGGGAATGACGTGAGCGAACCCAGGCCATTTGAACTGCAGGCGGACTATCAGCCGGCGGGCGACCAGCCAGCGGCGATCGCCGGGCTCATCGACGGCCTCGAGTCCGGCCTGGCGCACCAGACGCTGCTCGGCGTAACCGGCTCCGGCAAGACATTCTCAATCGCCAACGTGATCCAGAAGCTGCAGCGCCCCACATTGGTGCTGGCCCACAACAAGACGCTCGCCGCGCAGCTCTACGGCGAGTTCAAGGAATATTTCCCCCGTAACTCGGTGGAATATTTCGTTTCGTACTACGACTACTACCAGCCGGAAGCCTATGTCCCGGCCTCAGACACCTACATCGAGAAAGACGCTTCCATCAACGAGCACATCGAACAGATGCGCCTGTCGGCGACCAAGGCGCTGCTGGAGCGGCCGGATTCGATCATCGTCGCGACGGTTTCGGCGATATACGGGCTTGGCGACCCCGAGGCCTACCTCAAGATGGTGTTGCACCTGGTGCGCGGCGACCGCACCGACCAGCGCCAGCTGCTGCGCCGGCTCGCCGACATGCAATACACGAGGAACGAAGTGGACCTGCGCCAGGGCACATTCCGCGTGCGCGGCGATGTCGTGGACATCTTCCCGGCGGAATCGGAGCGGGACGCCGTGCGCGTGGAATTCCTTGACGAGGAGATCACCGCGCTGGCGCACTTCGATCCTCTGACCGGCGAGGTCGTGCGCAAGGTGCCGCGCGTCACGGTATTTCCATCCACTCATTACGTGACCCCGCGCGAGCGGCTGATGGCCGCGATCGACGAAATCAAGATTGAACTCCGCGCCCGGCTGGCGGAGCTTCGCACGGCGGGCAAGTTGCTGGAGGCCCAGCGACTGGAGCAGCGCACGCTGTTCGACCTGGAGATGATCGGCGAACTGGGCTACTGCGCCGGCATCGAGAATTACTCGCGCTACCTCTCGGGGCGCGCGCCGGGCGAACCGCCGCCATGCCTGTTCGACTACCTGCCGCGCAATGCGCTCCTCATCATCGATGAGAGCCACGTGACCATCCCGCAGTTGCAGGGGATGTACCGCGGCGACCGTTCGCGCAAGGAAACGCTGGTCGAGTACGGTTTCCGGCTGCCTTCGGCGCTCGATAACCGGCCGCTGCGCTTCGACGAATTCGAGCGCATCCAGCCACAAACGATTTATGTCTCCGCGACCCCGGCGCAGCGCGAACTGGAGAAATCCGGCCAGGTCATCGAGCAGGTGGCGCGCCCGACGGGACTTGTGGACCCGGTGGTCGAAGTGCGACCCGTCGCGAGCCAGGTGGACGACCTGCTGTCAGAGATTCGTCTCCGTGCCGAACGCCAGGAGCGCGTGCTGGTGACGACCCTGACCAAACGCATGGCTGAAGACCTCACCGATTACCTCGAGGAGCATGGCGTCAAGGTGCGTTACCTGCACTCGGATATCGAAACGGTCGAGCGCGTCGAAATCATCCGCGACCTGCGACTCGCCAAGTTCGACGTCCTGGTCGGCATCAACCTGCTGCGCGAGGGCCTCGACCTGCCGGAGGTCTCGCTGGTAGCAATCCTCGACGCGGACAAGGAGGGCTTCCTGCGCTCCGAGGGATCGCTGATCCAGACCGTCGGCCGGGCAGCGCGCCACGAGCATGGCGCGGCAATCCTCTATGCCGAGCGGGTCACAGGCTCGATGGAGCGGGCAATGGCGGAAATGAACCGGCGCCGCGTCAAGCAACTCGCCTACAACGCCGAACATGGCATAGTGCCGACGTCCATCCGCAAGTCCGTGAAGGACATCATGGAGGGGGCGCGGGCGGTGCCGGGCCGCGATGCCGGCCGCCGCAGCATGGTGCGGCTGACCCCGGAACAGGCCATGCAGAAGATCAGAAAACTCGAGCAGGAGATGTTCCGGCTCGCGCGTAACCTGGAGTTTGAGAAAGCGGCGACGGTGCGCGACGAAATCACCGCGCTGCGGCACGCGACTCTCGGCGCCGATGCGGATCGGCTTGCGGGCTGAACTGGAACGCGCCAGTCTGACGCTGCGTGCGAATCAACGAAGGAGAATGAACTGATGCGACGCCCATGGATCGGCAGCCTGGCGCTCAGCGCCTTGCTGTTCACCGCGGCCGCCTGGCCACAATCGGCACTGGTCTTCCAGTCCGACTTCGGCACTCTCGACGGTGCCGTGGCGGCGATGAAGGGCGTTGCCGTCGGCGTGTCGCCGGACATCCGCATTTACGATCTGACGCACCACATACCTCCGTACAACATCTGGGAGGCGGCGCTGCGGCTGGTTCAGACCGCGGAATACTGGCCCACCGGCACAGTCTTCGTTTCGGTCGTCGATCCCGGCGTCGGCACCGACCGCAAGTCAGTCGTGCTGAAGACCAGGTCAGGCCATTATTTTGTGACGCCCGATAATGGAACACTGACATTCGTAGCGCCGCGCCTCGGCATCGCGGGGGTGCGGGAAATCGACGAAGCCGTCAATCGGCGCAGGAACTCGGAGAAGTCCTACACATTTCACGGCCGCGATGTCTACGCATTTACGGCCGCGCGCCTGGCTTCCGGCGCCATTAGATTCGAGCAGGTCGGGCGCGAGCTGCCGAACGAGGTGGTGACGATTCTCCATCAGGCCCCACGCTTCGACGCCGGCGTGCTTTACGGCAACGTCCATACCCAGGACAGGAATTACGGCAATATCTGGACGAATATCGATCGTGATGTCTTTGGCATGCTGCAGGTCGGGATCGGCGAACTGCTAAAGGTAGAGATCCGGAATGGCGCTAAGGCAGTTCTCAACCTGACCCTGCCGTACGTCACGACCTTCGGTTCCGTGCAGTCGGGGAAGCCATTGCTGTACCTGAACAGCCTCGACAGCGTGTCCCTGGCCATCAACCAGGGCAGTTTCGCCGATCGTTACCAGATCGGGTCCGGACCGGAATGGACCATCAGGATTCGCCGTTGACCGCCTGGTTTCGGCAGTCATACACTGACTTGGCGGCAGCGCGACAGATTTGGGAAGGTGTCATGCGTGGAAAACTGCGGTTTGAGGCCAGATTCGTGCGCGGGCTGGCGACGGCATCCCTGTGCCTGGCGGCTGGAGAATACGCCGGCGCGGCCGACAAGGACGCGTCGCTGGACGAAGTCGTCGTGGTCGGTACCCGCACGGCCGGTCACAGCCCCGACGACAGCATGGCCCCGGTCGATCTCGTGACCTCCGAGGCCATTCGCCAGTCTGCCGCGGTTCCGGGGGAAATCGGCGCCGCATTGCAGTCCCTTGTGCCCTCATTCAACCTGCCGCGCCAGTCGAATTCGAACTTTGCGGATCTGGTGCGCCCGGCGCAGCTGCGTGGCCTGAGCCCGGACCAGACACTGGTGCTGATCAACGGCAAACGGCGGCATGGCACGGCGACGCTGACCACTGAATCGAAACTCGGCAAGGGCACAAGCCCCGTCGATATCAACAGCATTCCAGTGGGGGCAATCAAGCGCATCGAGGTGTTGCGCGACGGCGCCGGCGCCCAGTATGGATCCGACGCTATCGCAGGCGTCATCAATATCGTGCTGAAGGACGCGGCGGATGGCGGCGAAGCCACCCTGAGTTTCGGCCAGCACCGGACGGATTTCGCGCCGACCGGCAGGAGTATCAATGACGGCGATACCATTTTCGCGTCCGCCAATGCCGGTTTTGCAGCGGGCGGCGGTTTCCTGAATCTGACCGCCGAGTATCGCGACCGCGACCAGACTTTGCGTTCAGGTCCGGACCAGATTCCGTTTTTCGAGGAGCAGACGCCCCCGAATCTGGCACTGCTCGGGACCCAAACGCACAAGGCGGGCGACGGGTCGATGGAAGACGTCTCGCTGATGTTCAACTCGGCAATCGACCTCGGCGACGAACTTGAGCTCTACGCATTCGGCGGTTATTCCAGGCGTAATGGCGAAGGCGCGAACTTCTTCCGCTACCCCGATTCATTCGCGAATGTGCCGGCCATTTTTCCGGACGGCTATGTCCCCGTGCTGGATGCGACAAATGTCGATTCTTCACTGGCCGCCGGCATTCGCGGATCGCTTGCGTCAGACTGGAGCTGGGACTTGAGCGCGGTCCACGGTTCCAACGACTTCGACCATAACATCACGAATTCGCTCAATGTCTCACTTGGTGACGCCAGCCCGACCCGCTTCAATATCGCCGAGTACCGGTTGACCCAGTGGGCACTGCGATTCGACATGTCGCGTCCCTTTGAGATTGGCGGTTTCGCCAGCCCGCTGAATCTGGCCTGGGGACTCGAATACCGGATGGAAGCCTATGAAACGACAGCCGGTGACCTGGAATCGTATGTCGCGGGACCGGTGATCGGAGCCCCTATCGGAACGCAGGCTGGTTCCGGGCTGCAGCCTGGTGAAATGGTTGATGTCGACAGGGACGCGGCCAGTGCGTACCTCGATATCGAGACGAATGTGACGGATCGTCTGCAGCTTGGTCTGGCCGGGCGCCTCGAGGATTACAGCGATTTCGGCAGCTCAGTCAATGGCAAGCTCTCGGCGCGTTATGAGATCACGCCGGCAATTGCGCTGCGCGGAACCGTTGGCACAGGTTTTCGCGCGCCATCGCTGACCCAGGCGTTTTTCAGAGGCTCGACCACCAGTTTCGGAACCGGTGGGCAACTCGAGCAGGTCCTCAATCTGCCCACCGACGACCCGATAGCGCAGCTGCTGGGTGCAAGGGAGCTCGAGGCGGAGGAATCCGTCAGCTACAACCTTGGATTTGTCGTTCGCACCGAAGCCGGTTTTCGCCTGACGGTGGATTACTATCGCATCGACATCGACAATCGCATCACGCTGTCGGAACGCATCGGCGGGCAGGCGGTGACCGATTTCATCGAATCCTCGCTCGCCATTCCGAACGTGCTCGGCGTGCGGTTCTTCACCAATGCCGTAGACACGCAAACCGACGGATTCGACATCGTCGCCGAATATGGTTTTGGCCTGGCAAGCGGCAATCTCACCATCAGTGCCGCCTATAACAAGACCGAGACCGACATCGTGAGCGTCGACCCCAATCCACCGGTTCTGGACTCCCTGGGTGTCGGCGCGGTCCTGTTCGGCGTTGAAGAGCGCAACACCCTGGAATCCGCAGCGCCGGACGACAAGCTGATTCTTGCCGCCCACTGGACCAGCGAGCGGTGGTCGGTTCTGGGCCGGGCCACACGTTACGGTGAGGCGAAGCGTGTGTTCAATTTCGGCGGCGGATTCGAACCAGAGCAGACCTATGGCCCGGAGTGGGGCGTGGACATGGACATCGAATTTCGGGTGAACGCGCATCTGGCCGTGGCGCTCGGCGCCAACAACATCCTCGACGAATATCCGGATCGTTCGAGCTCGGACATCAATTACTTCGGCAACCTGCCGTACGACGTGCTGCAGCCGGTCACCTTCAACGGTGCGTACTACTACCTGAGAACAAGCTATAGTTTTTGAGTAGAGTAGCGGGCGTCATGTGGACCGTGGCTGGGGAATCCACTACCATGCGACGCCTTTCCGGGCGCGTAGCTCAGCGGTAGAGCACTACCTTGACATGGTAGGGGTCACAGGTTCGATCCCTGTCGCGCCCACCAAGAACAACAACTTACGAAACAGCATTTTTTCGAGTACGGCAAAAATACGGCACGATTAACAGGCTGCTGGCTTGCGGTTCAGATGCGGCGTGCGCGGGAGGACGTACACACAGCGGACATCTGGCGCTTCGAGCGCGAGGCCCCGGCGGCGAATTCGCCGGTCCCGGCGTAGACTGAGCGCGTACCACCCGAGAGGGAGGGAGGGACCGATGTGGGCACACCGACTCGCCATCGCCGCACTGAGCGCGGTCTTCCTGGGTTGCGCACCGTCGGCTGAAGACAACGCCGACAAGGCCGCTCTCGACGAAAGCGCGACCGACGAGCTCGTCTACGACGCTGCCGAGCCGGTCGCGGAAGAAGCGCCGGCCGACCCCGCACCGTCGGCCGAAGCGCCGGCCGCGGAGGACTGGGAGGCGGCGATCCGTCCCACCGAGGTCCGCGCCGTTATCCTGAGCGGCTCGAACGCCGGCGAGTATCACTCCAGCGGCATCCACCGTATGTGCGGAAGGATGGCGACGGCGGGCGCCAATTCCTGGACCATCGACTCGCCCTACGGTGACGTCCAGATCAGCAGTGTCTCATTCGGCGCCGAGCACCTGATCTTCGACGACGTCACGACGAAGTTCCACCTCAACATCGTCGTGGTCAAGCCGGACGGGTCGAGCCCTCCGGCCTACGTCGTGAAGGCGGGAAGCGGCGAGACCGGGACGGCCAAGCTCACAATCGAGGGCAGGAGCGCACTGCTCGAGCTCGAAGGGGTGAACACCATGAACGAACGGATCGACCTCCGAGTGAGCTGCGGGCCGAAGGTCTGACCCCCGGCCCGCCACCGCTCTCGACGCCCGCCAACCGCACGGAATCTGAATTAACTGAGGCTGTTGGATCGGCGGCGCGAAGCATCGTGCCGGTTGAAGCGAAGTGATGGTGGTCGCACAACCCTGCCACGACCTTTCCAATCCACCTTCGGGGACTCTCAAAAAAAAAGGATTGTGTTCGTCCTATACTCACGAAACCCGCAGCATCCCTATAGGCCACAGGTGCCGTGGGAGGGAGGAGAGGATGAGCAACCAATTGGAGTCGAAAATCGAACTGGCGTATGCGCGCCGCCGATTCCTACGCCACAGCGCGATAGCGCTCGGTGGCGTAGCCCTCGGCGCGCCGGCGCTTGCCGCGTCGAAGGAGTGCACGCTAACTGAGCAGGAAGTTCTCGGCCCGATGTACAACTACGGCGCGCCGTTATTCCAGGTCAAGCTGGCCGGCGACGGTGAGCCCGGAGAAAGGCTGATGTTGAGAGGCTCGGAATTAAGCGCGGACTGCCGTACACCGTTGCCACGGACCGTAATGGAAATCTGGCAGGCTAACGACGCCGGCCAATATGACAAGAAGAGGCCCGGCGATTTTCTCGAACCCGCGCCGCCCTTCCACCTGCGCGGCATGCTGCTGACCGACGCCAAGGGGCGGTACGAAATCGAGACCATCGTGCCGGGCGCCTATCCGATCCCGCCCGGCGAACCCGGACTGGAGAAATACGGCGGTATGACGCGAGCCCGTCACATTCACTTCAAGGTCCTGCCTTTCGTGCACCTTGCGCTTACCACGCAGCTTTACTTCAAGGGCGATCCCAACCTGCCCGGCGATCCCTGGGGCGGTCACAAACCGTCGCTGGCGCTCGACCTCAAGCAGGATGGCCGGTACATGGTCGGCAACTTCGATTTCGTATTGGGGACCGGGTTGTAGACTTGTCCGGCCCGGCGACATTTTCAGTGGCTCCCGGGGTGCGATTTCTCCACGGCGCAAAACCTTTCCGCGACCTTTCCGACTCGCCGTGATATGCGATCATCTATCGGCACCGACCGTGGCAGAATGTGCGCTTAAGGCTTTGATTTGCTGACAGCGGATTCCGGTGCCTCTTCTAACTTGTTGACATGGTAGGGGCCCCAGCTTCGATCCCTGTCGCGCCCACCAGGACTCGTGAAAGACCCGGTTATACTTCCCGGCGACCCTGGCATCGATACCAATTCATGACCTCTGGATGCCTGGTCATAGGGAAGGGAGATGACCAGCGGGCCACCTGACAGATTCGAGTACAAAGACAGGAATTTCGGCGATACGCACGGAATTGCAGTAACGACCAGTCCGGAAGTGTTCTATCCGACGAGCACGACCAGTCTGCTGCTGGGCGCTGTGCGGAAGTTCGTCAATCCAGGCGCAGCTTCGGCCTTGGATCTCGGTTGCGGCAGCGGCATCGTCGCCGTGGCGCTGGCGAAGCTGATACTGCCGAAGGCCGCGATCCACGCTTCGGACATCAGCGAAGCGGCAGTACGGCTGGCGCGACGCAATGCCGATGACAATGGACTTGCCATCGACTGCAGGTGCGGCAGCCTGTTCGAGCCTTGGGCAGGCATGAAATTCGATGTCATCGTGGATGACGTCGCCGGCATAGCCGAGGGGATCGCGCGGCTTTCACCGTGGTATCCGCCGAATATCCACAGCGACGCGGGAGAGGACGGCGCCCGCTGGATTGTCAGTATCCTGTCGCAGGCGCGGGATTCTCTCGCGCCCCAGGGACGGATTTTCTTCCCGGTCCTGACGCTTTCCAGGGCAGAACGTATTCTGGACACGGCGGCTGAACACTTCGCCAGAGTTGAATTGCTCTCTGAACAATGGTATCCGCTCGACAGTCAGTTATTGTCCCACTGGAATGTGATCGATGACCTCATGGCCCGGGGCCTGATCGAGCTCCGGAAGAAAGGCAGTCGCTGGTTATGGGCGACGAAAATCTACAGCGCCGGCAATTAGCCGGTCACGCTGCATGAGACTATAGGAATCATGCCCATCATCACGCTTCCCGACGGCAGCCAGCGGCCATTCGACCGCCCGGTGAGCGTGGCCGAGGTCGCCGCCGCCATCGGCAAAGGCCTGGCGCGCGCGGCGCTTGCCGGCGAAGTCGACGGCAGGCTGGTCGATCTGTCGCACGTGATCGACCGCGACGCCGGGATCCGGATCATCACCGCCAAGGATCCCGAGGGCCTCGAGATCATTCGCCACTCGACCGCGCATTTGCTGGCACAGGCGGTTCAGGCGATCTACCCGAAGGCGCAGGTGACGATCGGCCCGGTCATCGAGGACGGTTTCTACTATGACTTCGCCTTCGAGCGGCCCTTCACTCCGGAGGACCTCGAAAAGTTCGAGGCCAAGATGCATGAAATCGTGAAGGCCGACCAGCCCGTTCACCGGCGCGTGCTGTCGCGCGACGCGGCTGTCGCGCACTTCAAGGCGATTGGCGAGCACTACAAGGCAGAGATCATTGCCGCGATACCGGCTGGCGAGCAGATTTCGCTGTACGGGCAGGGGAACTGGGAAGACCTGTGTCGCGGGCCGCACGTGCCATCAACGGGCAAGCTCGACGCCTTCAGGCTGACCAAGGTGGCGGGTGCCTACTGGCGCGGCGACTCGAACAACGCGATGCTGCAGCGGATTTACGGCACCGCCTGGCCCGACGAGAAACAGCTCAGGGAATACCTGCAGAGGCTCGAAGAGGCCGAGAAGCGCGACCACCGGCGCATCGGCAGGGAACTCGGCCTGTTCCATTTTCAGGAAGAGTCCCCGGGCGCGGTGTTCTGGCACGCCGACGGCTGGACGCTGTTCCAGCAGCTCATCGATTACATGCGCGAACGGCAGACGGATGCCGGCTACCAGGAGATCAATACCCCGGAGATCCTGGACCGCGAGTTGTGGGTCCAGTCGGGGCATGTCGAGAAGTTCGGCGAGAACATGTTCCTGACGCAAACGCCGGACGAGCGCGTTTACGCCATCAAGCCGATGAACTGCCCGGGTCACGTGCAGGTTTTCCGCCAGGGCCTGCACAGCTACAAGGAACTGCCGATCCGTTACGCGGAGTTCGGCAAGGTGCATCGTTACGAGCCGTCCGGCGCCCTGCATGGCCTGCTGCGCGTGCGCGCATTCACCCAGGATGATGCGCACATCTTCATCACCGAGGACCAGATCACCGACGAGACGGTGCGCGGCATCGAACTGCTGATGTCCATCTATCGCGACTTCGGTTTCGACGATGTGAAGGTGAAATTCGCCGACCGGCCGCCGAAACGCGTGGGTGACGACGACGTCTGGACCCGCGCGGAAAATGCGCTGCAGGCAGGAACGCGGGCCGCCGGCGTGGAATTCACGCTGAATCCGGGCGAGGGCGCGTTTTACGGTCCCAAGCTCGAGTTCATCCTGAAGGATGCGATCGGCCGCGATTGGCAGTGCGGCACCTGGCAGGTGGATCTCAACCTGCCGGCACGGCTCGGTGCAGAGTACGTGGACCAGCACAGCCAGAAGCGCACACCGGTCATGCTGCATCGCGCGATCTTCGGATCGCTGGAGCGCTTCCTCGGCATCCTGCTCGAGCATCACGCGGGCAAATTGCCGACCTGGCTGGCGCCGGTGCAGGCGGTGGTGCTGAATATCTCGGAAAAGCAGGCCAATTACGCGAACGAGGCCACCGATTTCCTTAAAAATCAGGGGCTTCGGGCAGAAATCGACTTGCGGAACGAGAAAGTGGGCTATAAAATCCGCGACCACACGTTGAAGCGTGTCCCGTACCTGCTGGTGGCAGGCGATCGGGAAGTCGAGTCCAGGTCATTGGCCGTGCGCACGCGCTCCGGGAAGGATCTGGGTGCCATGCCGCTGGAAGAGGTGGCCACTCGGATCGCCCAGGATGCGGCGAGCCGCGGCCGTCGCTATTTGGAGGATTGAAGTATTTCGACAACCAAACGCGTCAGGCGCAATGAGGAGATCCTTGCGCCGCAGTTACGCGTGATAGGCGCCGACGGCAGTCAGGTCGGCGTGATGACTCGCAGCGAGGCCCTGGCGAAGGCGCTCGCTGAAGAACTGGATCTCGTGGAGGTTTCGCCGACCGCAGAGCCGCCTGTCTGCCGGATCATGGACTTCGGAAAGTACCTGTTCGAGCAGAACAAGAAGGCTCACTCGGCGAAACGGAAACAGAAGCAGATCCAGCTCAAGGAAGTGAAGTTCCGACCAGGCACGGAATCGGCGGACTACAAGGTCAAGCTGCGTAATTTGATCCGGTTCCTGACCGAAGGTGACAAGGCCAAGGTAACCATGCGGTTCCGCGGCCGGGAGATGGCTCACACGGAGATCGGGCGCAAGATCCTCGACCGCCTCGTGGTCGACCTTGCCGAGCACGGCACGGTCGAGCAGGGCGCCTCGATGGAAGGGCGCCAGATCACCATGGTGATCGCTCCCAAGAAGAAGTGACCGGCGGCCAGCCGCCGATACGCCTCCAGCCCGCGCAAGCGGTGTGAAGAGGTCAGAAAAAGGAGAGACCGATGCCCAAGTTGAAGACCAACCGGGCTGCGGCGAAGCGTTTTCGCAAGACTGCGAAAGGCTTCAAGCGCGGCCAGGCCAACCGCCGACACATCCTCACGAAGATGACCAAAAAGCGCAAGCGTCAGCTGCGCGGCTCGACCATGGTGCACGAGACCGATGTCGGGCGCGTGACGCGCATGCTTCCGAATCATTGACGCCAGCTGAAAGGAGGAATGTGACATGGCTAGAGTGAAGCGTGGCGTCATCGCAGGACGCCGGCACAAGAAAGTGCTCAAGAAGGCCAAGGGCTATTTCAACGCGCGCCGCAAGGTTTTCCGCGTTGCAAAACAGGCCGTCATCAAGGCCGGCCAGTACGCCTATGCCGGCCGCCGGCAGAAGAAGCGCGACTATCGTGCGTTGTGGGTGCAGCGGATCAATGCCGCGGCGCGCGGCTGCGGGCTGTCCTATAGTCGGCTAATCTCGGGCCTCAAGGCCGCCGGCATCGAGATCGACCGCAAGGCACTCGCAGACCTCGCGGTGCACGACATCACCGCATTCGGGGTGGTCGCGGAGAAGGCGAAGGCCGCGCTGGCCGCGAAGTAACGCGCCCGGATTGCAGGGGGTCGGGTGAAGGACCTGGATTCGCTGACCAAGCGCACGCTGGATCAGATTGCGGCGAGCCGCGATCTGGCCGCACTGGATGCGGTGCGTATCGGCGTGCTCGGCAGGAAGGGCAGCATCACCGAGCAGCTCAAGTCGGTCGGCGCACTGCCGCCGGCGGAGCGCCGTGTCGCCGGCGCCGCCATCAACGAGGCGAAAGACACGATCATGGTCGCGCTCGACGCGCGGCGGGTCGAACTCGAGGCCGAGGCCGTCAGGCTGGATCTCGCCGCCGGTGGCATCGATGTGACGCTGCCGGGCCGCGGCGAGCATGTGGGCGGTCTGCATCCGGTGACCCGCACCAGGCTCCGGATCGAGGCGATATTCCGCCAGGCAGGCTTCAGCGTCGCCGAGGGGCCCGAAGTCGAGGATGACTTCCACAACTTCGAGGCGCTCAATATTCCGGCCGGCCACCCGGCGCGCGCGATGCACGACACTTTCTACTTCGGCGACGGGCGCCTGCTGCGCACGCACACCTCGCCGGTGCAGATCCGCGCGATGCAGAAGCAGGGCGTGCCGATCCGCGTCGTCGCGCCGGGCCCGGTGTACCGCCACGACTCCGATATGACGCACTCGCCGATGTTTCACCAGGTCGAAGGACTCGTCATCGACGAGGACATCAGCCTTGCGAATCTGAAGGGCATGCTGGCCGGATTTGCGGAGCAGTTCTTCGAGAAGCCGCGTGGTCTGCGCTTCCGGCCCTCGTATTTCCCGTTCACCGAGCCCTCGGCCGAGGTGGACATCGAGTGCGTGTTCTGCGATGGCGCGGGTTGTCGGGTCTGCAAGGAATCCGGCTGGCTCGAGATCCTGGGCTGCGGCATGGTGCATCCCAATGTATTGCAGGCCTGCGGCGCGGACTCCGGGCGTTGGCAGGGCTATGCCTTCGGCATGGGCATCGAGCGCCTCGCGATGCTGCGCTATGCGGTCAGTGACCTGCGGCTTTTCTTCGAAAACGATCTGCGCTTCCTGGCGCAGTTCAACCGGGGCTGAAGATGCGTGTCAGTCTCAGCTGGCTGAATGAGTGGGTCGAGACCGGATGGGATGCGGCCACCCTGAGCCGGCGCCTGATCATGGCCGGCATCGAAGTCGAGTCGGTCGAGCCGGCTGCAGCCGAATTCACCGGCGTGCTGGTCGGCGAAATCCTGAGCGTGGAACGCCATCCCGGCGCCGACAAACTGACCGTATGCCAGGTCGCGGACGGCGGCGCGCAACCGCTGCAGATCGTCTGCGGCGCGCCGAATGCGCGCGCCGGCCTGAAGGCTCCGCTTGCGGTCGACGGCGCAACCCTGGCTGGTGGACTGGTCATCCGGCGCGCAAAACTTCGCGGCGTCGAATCGGCCGGCATGCTGTGCTCGGCGCGCGAGCTCGGCCTTTCCGAGGACCAGGACGGCCTGCTCGAGTTGCCCGCCGAGTTCACGACCGGCGCGGCATTTCGCGAAGCGCTGCAGCTCGACGATTCCGTCCTGACGCTGAATGTCACGCCGAATCGCGGCGACGTCCTGTCGATGATCGGTGTCGCACGGGAGGTAGCCGCCATCGCGGAGCGCAAGCTGGCGGCACCCCATGTCGAGCCGGTGGCTGCGACCAGCCGGGCGAAATTCGAGGTGCACCTGGCAGCACCGGCGGGCTGCCCGCGATTTGCCGGACGCGTCATCAAGGGCATTTCTGTGAAGGCTGCCACGCCGCTCTGGATGCGCGAGCGGCTGCGCCGCGCGGGCCTGCGCCCGATCATGCCGATCGTCGATGTCACGAATTACGTGATGCTGGAATTCGGCCAGCCGATGCATGCCTACGATCTGAAGCGCCTCAGTTCGCACATCGAAGTGCGCTTGGCGCGACAGGGCGAAGCCTTCACATCGCTGGATGGGCGCGCGATCGCCATCGACAGCGACACGCTGGTTATCGCGGACGCCGCCGGCCCGGTCGGCCTGGCCGGAATCATGGGCGGGGAGAAGAGCGGTGTCGGCGCGGATACCACCGATGTGTTTCTCGAAGTCGCATTCTTTGCGCCGGATGCGATCGCCGGCCGCGCGCGCCGTTACGGCATGATGACCGATGCCTCGCAGCGCTTCGAGCGTGGCGTCGATCCGCGCCAGCAGGTGCGGGCCCTGGAGCGCGCGACGCGGTTGCTGATCGACATTGCAGGCGGTCAGCCGGGTCCCGCGCTGCTGACGCAGGTCGAGGCGCAGCACCCGAAACGCCCGAGCGTCAAATTGAGGCCGGAGCGCGTTGAGAGCCTGCTCGGCATCCGCGTGCCGCGCTCGGATCTCGAAGACATCCTGCGCCGGCTCGGCATGCAGGTGGCGGGTGTCGGCGACGTGCTCGGGGTCATTCCGCCCAGCCACCGCTTCGACATCGCGATCGAGCAGGATCTGGTCGAGGAAATCGGGCGCATCTACGGCTATGACCAGATCCCGCGCGCGGACGCCAGGGTGCCGCAGCGCCCGCAGGCCGCGACCGAGCAGATCATCTCGCGTGAGCGACTGATGCTGCTGCTGGCTGATCGCGGCTATCAGGAGGCGGTCACCTACAGTTTCGTCGACGCGCGCACCCAGCGCCTGCTGTTCCCGGACCGCCCCGCGCTCGAACTGACGAATCCGATCTCAGCGGAACTCGGCGAAATGCGCGTCTCGCTATGGACCGGACTGCTCGAGGTGTTGCGCCGCAATCTGCGACGCCAGCAGGAGCGTGTGCGCCTGTTCGAAGTCGGCACGCGATTTGAAATGCAGCAAGGAAGGCTCGTCGAGAGTCAGGCGATCGCCGGCCTGATTGCCGGAACGGCGCTTCCCGAGCAGTGGGGAGCCGACAAGCGACGCGCTGATTTCTACGATCTGAAGTCGGACGTCGAAGCGCTTTTCGGGTTGACCGGGCGTGTCGCGGAAATAAGTTACATTGCGGCGTCGCAGGCGTGCCTGCATCCGGCACGCAGCGCTGCGGTGATGGCAGGAGGAATCCAGCTCGGCTGGCTCGGCCAGCTCCATCCCGAGACTTCCAGAAAGCTCGAAATCCGCGATCCGCCCTGGCTTTTCGAACTGGCAATTGACCCGAGCTTCCGTGCAGAAGTACCTGTCTTTGTGGATATTTCGCGCTTTCCGACAATCCGGCGCGACCTGGCGGTCGTGATCGACGAAACGACGACGCTGGACGAATTGAGGAAAACTGTTAATTTGGCTGCAAAAGGCCTGCTGCGCGAACTCCATGTGTTCGACATATACCGGGGATCCGGGGTAGAACCCGGTAGCAAAAGTGTCGCTTTAGGCTTGATTTTACAGGAAACTTCTCGCACCCTAACCGACGTTGAAGCCGATACCGTGATGGCAGCGGTGGTCGCGCAGGTGAAGGGTGACTTGAAGGCTGCGATCCGGGGATAGTCAGAATGGCACTGACCAAGGCAGAGATTGCCGAAGCGCTGTTCAACCAGCTCGGGCTCAACAAGCGCGAAGCGCGCGAACTCGTTGATTTTTTCTTTGAGGAAATTCGCGCGGCGCTCGCGACCGGCGAGCAGGTCAAGCTCTCCGGTTTCGGGAACTTCGATCTGCGCGACAAGAACCAGCGTCCCGGACGCAATCCGAAGACCGGCGAGGAAATTCCGATTTCCGCCCGGCGCGTCGTTACGTTCCGGCCGGGCCAGAAGCTGAAGGCCAGAGTCGAGGCCTATGCTGGAAGCAAGTAACAACAAGGACCTTCCCGCGATTCCAGCGAAGCGTTACTTCACGATCGGTGAAGTGAGTGATCTGTGCGGCGTGAAGCCGCACGTGCTGCGCTACTGGGAACAGGAATTCCCGCAGCTCAAGCCGGTCAAGCGCCGGGGCAACCGCCGCTACTACCAGCGCCAGGACGTGATCACCATCCGGCAGATCCGGAGCCTGCTCTATGACGAGGGCTTCACGATTGGCGGCGCGCGCAATCGCCTCGACGGTGACGTGGCGCGCGAAGACAACAGCCTGAGCCAGCAGGTGATCCGCCAGCTGCGTACGGAGCTCGAAGACCTGCTGCGCCAGTTGCGCCGCTGATCCGCGGCGCCTTTCAATCGGCTATCATCTCGCGGTCGGAGCGTGGCGCAGCCTGGTAGCGCACTTGCATGGGGTGCAAGGGGTCCCGGGTTCAAATCCCGGCGCTCCGACCATTTAAAAGAAAGACATAGCTCTTAGTTCCCGGCCAGGGTTGTGCTTTGGGGTACAGGTCGGGGTACAACCAGCAGCGCCAATGCGCGAGCATTCTTGCTCAAATTCTAGGGAGCACTGTGCCGCCAATCACCGAATACCTAAAGCGCGTCGATGCAGCGCTTCGCGCGGGCAATGCAACGGAGCACACGCATCGACCGGCGCTGAAACGCTTGGTGGAGGAGCTTCGGGATTCGGTAGTTGCGACTAATGAGCCGTCGCGCGTGGAATGCGGGTCACCAGATTTCATCGTGACGCTTGGCAACGTGCCGCTGGGATACATCGAGGCCAAAGATGTTGGACTCGATCTCGAACGAATCCAAGATAGCGAGCAACTCAAGCGTTATCGCGCCAGTCTCGGCAACCTGATTCTTACGGACTACTTAGAATTTCGCCTATACAGGAACGGCGAATTGGTGCATACGGCGCGCCTCGCCTCCGTAATGAAGAATGGCGCGCTTCGAAAACATGCTGAGGGTGCTTCTGAAGTAGAAAGTTTGCTATTCGCGTTCCTCGATGCAGACGTCCCGACGATCAACAATCCGCGAGAACTTGCCGAGCGCATGGCGCGGTCTGCGCGCTTATTATACGACCTGATCCATGAAGTGTTCGCTAGCGAGGGGAAGAAGGGCGATCTTCATGCGCAATTTGATGCGTTCCGAAAGGTGCTTATCGGAGAACTCAAGGTCGAAGAATTCGCGGACATGTACGCACAAACGATTTCCTACGGCCTGTTTGCCGCGCGATGCAACCATAGGGGCTCGGGGTTCACTCGTGACGTGGCAGGGCGCGATCTACCCAAGACAAACCCCTTCCTACGCAAACTATTCAACACGATAGCGGGTGCCGACCTTGACGATCGCATTGCCTGGGCGGTCGATGATCTTGCGCAACTTCTGGCACGCGCTGATATGGCCGCGATCCTTGAAGACTTTGGCCGTGCGACGCGACAAGAGGACCCGGTCGTCCATTTCTATGAGACTTTCCTCGCCGCCTACAATCCCAAGTTGCGCGAAACTCGCGGCGTCTATTACACGCCAGAACCAGTCGTCGGTTTCATCGTGCGCAGCGTCGATGCGCTTCTGAAACGCGACTTCAAGCTTTCAGACGGCCTGGCCGACAAGGTCAAGGTGAAAGTCTCGCTTGAAGTGCCAAACGGAAAGGCGAAAAAAAAGAAGCAATTTGAAACCCATCGTGTGCAGATTCTCGATCCGGCCTGTGGCACGGGGACCTTTTTGCACGTCATCGTCAATCAAATTCGTGAGCGATTCCGGGACAAAAAAGGCATGTGGCCAAGCTACGTGTCCGAACACCTGCTACCGCGACTTTATGGGTTCGAGCTGCTGATGGCGCCATATGCTGTAGCGCACATGAAACTTGGTCTCCTGCTTCGCGAAACAGGCTATGACTTCTCGACCGACGAACGCTTGCGGGTTTTTCTGACAAACAGCTTGGAAGAAGCCCACGAATTGGCGGGCTTACCGCTGTTCGCGCAGTGGCTAGCCGACGAATCCGCAGCTGCGTCCGAGGTCAAGCGTGAAGTGCCAATAATGGTCGTAATCGGTAATCCACCGTATTCCGGTCACAGCGCAAACAAGGGAGAGTGGATTGAAAGTCTGATGGCGGAGTACAAGCGCAGCCCAGAACTCAAAAAGCCCGCGCAAGCAAAATGGCTGTCCGACGACTACGTCAAGTTTATACGCTTCGCACAGTGGCGCATCGAGCGCACGGGCTATGGAGTGCTTGGATTCATCACCAACCACAGTTGGCTCGACAACCCAACGTTCCTCGACATGCGCGCGAGCCTGATGGCAACGTTCGATGACCTTTATCTTCTTGATCTACACGGCAATAACAAGAAGAAGGAGGTCGCACCGGACGGAATTGATGACAAGAATGTGTTTGACATCCAGCAAGGCGTTGCGATTGGCCTTTTTGTGAAGCGGTCCATAGCTGGTGCGGGTGCGCAAGAAATCCATCACGCGGATCTCTGGGGACCAAGGCCCTCGAAATACGCTTGGCTCGCAGAGCATGACGTCACTACTACGAAGTGGAAGCGTTTTACGCCGAGCGCGCCCAAACGCTTGTTCGTGCCGCAAGACGAAGATTTGCTAGCTGAGTACGAGCGCGGCAAGTCAGTTGTCGAAGCAATGGATCAGAATGGCGAGCCCGCGCCAGGCATTGTCACAACTCACGACGAGTTTGCGATTTCTTGGACGCGCGACGAAGCGATCGCAAAAGTGGAGCGCTTCCTCGCGACCAATAGTGAGGACGAGGCGCGGCAAATCTGGCGGCTCTGTAAGCAGGATCAATGGAACTATAAGCGAGCCAAGCAGGAGCTTGCGTCAGGAGATTGGCGCGAGCATGTCGTCCCGATACTGTATCGGCCATTCGATGTGCGATGGACCGTATACGATCGCAATGTGACAGTTCACCGACGCGAGCGCGTGATGGGCCATTTGCTCACGCCAAATCGCGCCTTGGTTTTACCTCAACAGACCAAAGATAATTGGTCCGTATTGGTTGCCTCCCATGTTGTAGGTCATAAGGCTGCCAGCCGGTATGACATTTCAAGTGTGATCCCGTTGGAGCTTAGGTCCACGAGTGTTGAAGCGGGAAGTTTGGATCTTGGAATTGGGCAACAATTCAATTTCGCACCAGGATTGTTGTCCGAATGGAGTTCTTTGTTGGGTCGGGCAGTGACAGCAGAAGAGATTTTTGCCTACTTCTATGCCGTCATGTACGCCCCTTCGTATCGCGAACGATATGCAATGTTTCTGAAGCGCGACTTTCCGCGTGTACCGTTCACATCAGATAGGCATGTGTTTGAGCAACTATCTAGACTCGGCCATGAACTTGTGGAACTTCATCTCATGCGCACGTTTGGCGCCCACGAGCCCGGATTCCCAATAGCCGGAAGCAATCGCGTTGAGCAGGTCGAGCGGCGCGATCAGCGTGTCTATATCAATCCGAATCAGTACTTCGACCGCATACCCAATGTCATTTGGGAGTACGACATCGGTGGTTATCAAGTAGCGCACAGGTGGTTGAAGGATAGGAAAGGATGTCTACTTAGTTTCGACGACCTCACCCACTATCGGCGTGTAATTGCCGCGCTCGCCGAGACCAGCCGCATTCAGATGGAAATCGAGCGCGCAATACCTGGATGGCCATTGGCGTAGTCAGTGGCAAGCGGTCAAGCAATCATTGATATTTTGTAAGCGCTAGAGGTGCGCGTGGATCGCCGCGATCCATTCACGGATTTCATGTCGCTGTGTACCAGCGTCCAAGAATTGCGCTCTTTGTGCAATTTCCGCGGCCGTCATGTGTCGCATGAAAAAGGCACTGATAACTCGCTTGCAGCCGTTAGGCTCCATGTTTGAAATTGGTTTTCCTTCAAGATCATCGGGAGCAAAAACTAATGCGCCGATCGCCCTTGCCGCCTTGATGCGGTCGGAGAGTTCATGGGCCATCTTTACGTAATCGACATCGAGACCTGGCGTTAGCGTGACTCGTCCACCTGTCATGCGTGCGATCACGTCCGGGTGAACGTAATTGTCCATGTTTCGCTTATTGGTGATGAATGCCGTTACATTTGGAAGTGCATTTAAGTTCACTAACCACTGTGCGTTCTCAAGACTCAGCGGAATTGCGGCCGCACTTCGGTCTGAATCCTTAATGACGACCTGAGGGATCTTGAGCTTGTCGAGGTAGCGACGCTCAATCCAATCCTTAAGTGTGTTATCTCCACCGCCGATGGTCCAAAAAATCTCGGCTTCGTTCCAAGCGGCCACTTCACCGGCAGCTACCAGAACCATTGCCATCGAACGCAAGGCGTCGATGTCGTTTTTACCCTCGACCAACACCGCAACCTTCAGGTCGGGACGCCGGACCGGATCGGGTAAAACTCCGAGGGCGTCGGCGATTTCAAGATACACATCCTGTGTACCTGCCCGGACCCGAATTGCAAGCGTGTCGGGAGCGCGGTCGACGTATCGGAGGCTCTCCAGTGGGACGAGACCGGCGAGCGCGGGAACATGCGTTGTCAATAGAACTTGGTCGCCAGCGTCAGCGAGTTCTCGAAGCGCGCCGATAATCTGTTCCTGACTGTCCGGGTGTTGCGAAGTTTCTGGTTCCTCAATTGCATACACGACGCGCCGCGACTCAGGTGCGCCGGCGGCCGTCTCCGCACCGCGACTTTCGGCTTCAGCTTGGAAAAAACTTAACAGCACAAGGCGACGAACGCCTGACCCGCGCTTATTTAGCGGGATGCCGTCGTCTGTTTCCAAATCCAACTTGAAAATGGTCTTCCACGCGGGCTTCCTGAACTTTGGCAGCAGTGTTGACGCGAGATCCGGATAGGTCGCCTGGAGTTTGGCAAGTGTTCGCGCAGCAGTGTCCTGCGCCTTCTGGCGCACCTGATCCGTTATCGCGTCCAGCTCTTTCGTGAGTTGATCGAGCGCCTGCTCAATCGCTACCTTCATGGGGTTCTGAACTTCTGGGTCCTGGTCATTACTTGGTCGATCCGATTGAAACAGCGCATATATCGGCAAGTAACTTTGAATGGAAGCCCAGATCGCCTTGCCGTTTGCGTCATTAAGCGGCACGAACCTGGGTTGAAGCTGAAGATCCGGCACTGATTGGTAGATGGCTTGGCGCATCGACGGGTTTTCTGTCTGATTGCAATTATTTTGCAAACCCCGCTCCTTGATGACGGCTTTTAGGTCTTTCAGGACCAACTGTAAGACGTCAGCAGCGGCTTGCGCCGTGGGGTGTACCGCATAAGCAAAAACACTGGCCTTTGGCGTCTGGACGGTGCAGTTGAAAACCTTGTGAAGTTCAAGGTCGCCATCAGGATTTAGAAGGTGCTCGATGGCGAGCGTCGTTGGGGCATTGGAATCCAAAATGAGTTGAGTAGGCAGTTCGCTAAAGACAACTGCAATGCGAACGTTTTTTGGATCTCCGCCTTTGCTCGCGTCCGCACTCTCGATCTTGACGGTACCGCTCTCGAAAAAAATATCCAGCGCTTCAAGAATTGTTGATTTGCCAGAATCGTTCTTTCCGACAAATACGGTTAGCGCGGAAGTAGGAATGACGGTTCGTGCTGAATAAACCCTGAAATTTTCAAGGATGATCGCTTTGATACGCATTTCTGCCTCGGCGATTTGCGTTGGGGTGCAGGCCGTCGCCCCGATCGTTCAAGTATAGGACGAAAGAAAGTCCGCGTTCGGTGCTCATGCGGGCAACGCTTCCACAACGCCGCCAAGCTCAATTGGACGCCGAGAAAAGCGGGCCGAAGCCCGCTTGCTGCTAAGTGAGTTTCCGGCTCTGCCAGGCTTTCAGCTGCTTCTCGGCTTCCTTCAGCGCTGGTTCCAAAGGCATCAGTTCAGCAAAACCCATTTCCAGTCGCTCGTATCGGTCGGGTCGGAACGAATCCGGCGACAGCGTATACAAACCTTCCGCATAGCGGCCCTGGTTCGGGACGTTAATCTTAACCACGCGGGGGCGGTGACCGTCCCGAAGAATTTCGGCCTCCTGGTACTTGAACGTGAACTCCGTGCCGTCCTTTTTTTTTCCCCCTGCGCTCATGTACTTGATCGTAAACGCGTGCAATAAACATGACTTCCGACTCCTATCAAGTTTGTGTGAAATTTGGGCACGCTTTGCCCGTCAAGCAACGGGGCAAAGTGTGCCCGCCTCGATGAATCGCGCCGCGACAAGCGACTTGCGCGATTACCTGGTGAACCCGAACAGTTGGGGCTGCTTGGATTTACCAAGATTTCTGCTGAAATCAATCTCGCCATCTTTGGTTACGTACTTCGTTACGTATCGGACGACTGCGTCGTCGCTGCGAATTGCCTCAATGCGGGCGAATCCGGCGATCTGACCCCAATAATCCATCCAGCTGAGGCGGCGCGCGATTTCGTTTAGGTCGCGTTCGTCACCGAGCAGGGCATGCAGGTGCACGACGCCACGCTTCTGACGTTCAGTCGCGGTAATCCAGTGAATGCCGCCATTCTGTCGATTCATCCAGCGACGCCCATAAAGCGTGCGGTTGATTTCGTTGGTGAACAGGCGCCACCGCTTCATAGCGGCCTCAGGGTGAACGTTTCTTTCGAAGGTAAGGGTTGCGAACCACTGAAACGGGAACGGCGACAGGAAGTCGGCCCAAGCGTTCCTCAGATCTGCCTTCAGTCCGGCAAATGACTCATCGCGCGAGTGAGCCTTGACACGGGGCCCCTGGAGCCCGTGGTTGCGCCGGCCTGCCGGCCCCGGCGCCAAGGGCTTCGGGGCCGACAGCCTTTCGGCTACCACGGGCTCCAACCCCGTGATCAAGGCGTCACTCGCGCGGGTTGCCGCATGGCAAATTCATTTGAGTGACTTCGAACCGCCCAGAGTTCGCATCGCAACCAGTTCAAAAGCGTGCGCATCAATCGTCGTCGTCAGAATCGTCGAAATCGTCGTTTGACTCGTCGTCGTCCTCATCCTCATCCTCATCCTCATCCTCATCGCCCTCGTAGCCGTCATCGTCTTCGAACTCTGAAACTTCGGAGTTCGCCAGGAAGTCCTCGACGGCAGCCGGGTCGTACCGAACCATGCGAGCGATCTTCAGATGAGGAAGGCTGTGGCGACCTGACTGACGCCAATTGGCGACTGTCTGTGGTGCCACGCCGAGGATGTCCGCAACATCCTCAGTTGTGAGCAATTTCCTTTTCGCGGCCATCGTCATGTACTCCTTTTGTAGACATCGACTGACTTTCGGGACCTAAGAAAGCGCGCACGTCGAGTGCCACGTGGACGCGCGCGCAACCAGGTTGCGACGTCGTCCTCGTTCCAACCGACCGCGTTGCTTGAGAGTTGAAGTCGAATCGGGAAGCGACCGGCGCGCTCAAGGCGCCAGATGGTCGTTTTGGATAAGCCGATACGTTCTACAACATCCCGCAAGCGAAGAACGCGCACTGATTGGCCCCAAATATCGGGTGCTTCCACGGCCCCCAGATGGTCAGAGCATGTGCCGGCAGGTGGTCAGCAGGTCAGTTGCGCCTACGAGTCAGGCGCTCGCTTGGCATTTTCCTCGTCGAACAGGCGACGAAGTGTTCTTGGACTGGGGTACCCATCATCCGGAAGCACCTGACTTTGTACAAAGCGCCAGGTTTCGGCCGCGTTGTAGCCCGCGCGACTTGCGGATTCGCGTGCTTTTCGGACCCGTGCGGCAGTGTGGTTTCGACGGTTGCGGTCTGCGAGTGACTTGTTACGACCACCTTCTCGAACTCGAAGCCGCCGATTGGCCGATTCAATCGTCGCGGCCAGCTGCACGGATGCAAAATGTGCTTCTGCATTCTGAATTGACCACAGATCGCCATTTTCCCAATCGCGCGCAATTAGCAAACAGATCAGCAAACCTTCGGCGATCTCAGTCCGGTTACGCGACACAGTCTTAAGCAATTCCTGATAGGCAGGCAGTGCAGTCAAGCGTGGGTCAGATATGAAATCAATGTCGGTGAGCATTCGGCCGGAACCACCTGCGATCGGCGTCCACAGGTAGCGGCAACACAGCGACCCAAAAGCTCTCAGTTCTCGTCTGTAACCAATTGCCGCCGCAAACACATTGAATATGACGTAGAGCCGCTCAAGAATTGCCGCAGGTTCCCTCGCGTCGAGACTCCCAAGCAGCGCATTGGCCAATGCCGCCGTTCGATCTGCACTTGGTCGCATCGCGACTGCTTCCTCATAGAACATGACGTGCTCCTCGACTTGTGCAACCCAACGTTCGACGCGGGCTACGCCTGACGCCTTGCGCGCGACTGGTAGTTGGCCAGTGGAACGATTGTTGGCCGTGAACCCCCTAGCATGTCAAGGAGATAATCGGACCACCGGTTGAGAGCAATTTGTTTTTCTGAAAAATAATCATGGCGATCATAAATCGCTGTGATTTCCTGATCCGAATGATTGAGCACTTTTCCAACGTGTAATCGTTGCACGCCAATTTTCGTCATCATGCTGGCAGCAGTGCGACGCAGATCATGGGGCGTGAAATGTGCAATTCCGAAATGTGTCTGATTGTTTCGCACCGCGCGCGACAACGTGCGCTCAGGAATTGGTGAACGTTCATTGAGCCGTGACGGCAGGAGAAAATCACTGTCACCTGAAACTGACCGCAAGTCGCGCAGTAATGAAATCGCGAGCGCGGAGAGTGGCACCAAATGCTTCTTGCCGTTTTTTGCATGCTCTTTTGGTATTGTCCAAATACCGTCGTCGAAATCGAAGTCGTTCCAGCACGCGCGCACGAGTTCGCCGCGCCTCTGACCTGTTACGAGTAACAGGCGGCAGGCGAGCTTGAGCGATTCGGCCATCGCAGCAGTGTCGAGCCGGGTCCAAAAAGTACTTATTTCATCTTCGGTCAGGCAGCGTTCGCGAGGGCGTTCTTGGCCGCCTGGACGCTGTAGGGCCACGCACGGACTGGCGGTTAGCAGGCCACGATGGACCCCAAAGCGGAACATCTGGGCGACCAGGGAGGCCGTTCGATTGGCCATCGTGGGTGCGCCTCGGTCCACGATCCGGTCCAGCAATAGGGCGACATCCCTGGGCGTAATATCCTTGGCCGTGCGATCCGACCAGTAGGGTAGGACGTTGGCGGTCAGGATTTGGCGGGCTTGGTCTGGGTGTTTGCGCTTGCGGTAGACGTAGCGGGCCAGGAACTCGTCAGCTAGGGAACCGACGGTCCGAGCGTCCAACTGCATTTCTTGAATCGACTGCCAGTGGATCACGGGGTCCTTGCCCTGGCGCAGCATCCGCAGGGCATCGCTATGCCCTTCGTGGGCCTCAGCCAGGCTCGTGGTGGCGTAGGAGCCCAATGACAAGCGTCGATTTACGCCGTGGATTTGGAAGCGGAATTGGAAACTTCTTTCGCCGCTCGGAAATACCCGTATCTGAAACCCCCTGCGTCCGGGTTCCGTCAGGTCATAGCGGCGAGCCTGGGGCCGCAGGCTGCGGATAAACGTGTCGCTAAATGATCCCCGAGCTTTCATGCAATCGACCCCTGGGCCAGCGACGCCGCGCGCGGTTTTGGCTGGGGTACAGCTGCGGCGGTGGTTCTGTGCCCAGCCGACAAGGGGTCCGCTGGGGTACAGCTGGGGTACAGTCTGGCACGGGCTTGGCTGCAATCAAATGCAACGCGGTGCGCTAAAAATATTAACTAAGTCGTTATTAATTCAGGGAGTTGCACGTTGCAGGGAGTTGCAGCGGATTGCAGAAAAAATTCATGGGGTGCAAGGGGTCCCGGGTTCAAATCCCGGCGCTCCGACCAATCAATCCCGGTCGGAACGCTCTATCTTTCCTCGGGCGGCTTGACCTGGCGAAAGGTCCAGAGCAGGGCCAGATCGTAGAGGATTTTCAGGGCGCCACAGATCACGAATGGCCAGGCCTCGAGACCCGCCGCGAACATGGCGCCGGCAATCGCCGGGCTCCCGGCCGCGGCCAGACTCCTGGGCACCGAGGTGATGCTGGCGGCCGCCGGCCGCTCAGGCGGCGTGACGATCGCCATGACGTAGGATGAGCGGGTCGGCACGTCCATCTGCGAAAGCGCGGCACGAATCAGCAGCAATGCCAGCGCCAGTTCGAGACTCGGAGCGATGGCCGCGAGGATCAGGCACAGACTGGACGGGATGTGCGTGTAGACCATCGTATTGATGAGACCGATGCGCCGCGAAAGCCAGGCCGCGGCGGGGAATGAAAACGCAGCGAGCACACCCGACCAGAAGAAGAAGATTCCGGCGGCAGTCAGTGACAGGCCAAATCTGCTGAAGAGCCACAATGCGAGCAGGGACTGAACCGCGAATCCGCCGGCAAATGCGTCGATGCTGAAGAGCGTCGCGAGCCTGTAAACGACAGGGCGCGACGGGCCCAGCGGGGGCTCGGACTTCTTCACGATGGGCTGATGATCCGCGGGCATCAGCCGATAGATGATTCCCCCGGCGATACCAAGCGCGGCGTAAGCCAGAAACATCGCTTTGAGCGCCTGCAGGCGCGTCAGGCCAAGGTAAACGAGGTATTCGGGACTGGCTGCCGCCAGCGACCCAAGCGCCGCGGCGAGCGCACCGACCAGGCCGTAGATCGCGAACATGCGCGTGCGACCGGAGTCCGCCACCGAGTCCGCGAGCAGCGAGTGCTCGAGCGGCACGAAGATGCTGACGCTGCCGGACGTGGGGTTGATCGTGCCGACAAATGCGACCAGCAGCAGAACCGCATAACTGCTGGATGCCGCGAATGCGAGGCCGGTCGCAACCATCAGTGCCGAAGCCAGCAACAGCAGCTGACGGCGCCCGGCCGATGCGCCGAGCAGGCCGATGCCGATTGTCATCAATGCCGAGCCAAGCAGGGCGATTGTCGCGATGACGCCCACCTGGAATGCGCCGAGCCCGAGTTCGGTCAGGTAGACGGCTAGCAAAACCGCGACGAAGCCGTCGCCGAAATCCCGCACTGCGCGGGCGGCATAGAGGCAGGTCGCGGGACCCGGATGCTGGTTTGGCATGCCGGGCCCCGCGAGCTGCGAATCAGGATCCCGTTCGGTTACGGATTCTGGGATGTAATCTCCCAGATGTAATCCGCGTGCGGTCCGCAGATGTCGGTCAAGGTGTCGCCGAGCGGGTTGTCATCAAGCGACTTGATGATTTCCGTGCGCGCTTCCATCAACGATTTCGTGTCTTTTGCACTGTATGTGAACAGCCGGCGATAGTCGCCGCCGACGATGTGCTCGTTGTAGCCCCATGACATGAGTTTGCCATCGGCTACGAGCTTGTCATACACCGGTGCGAACACCTGCGTCATCAGCGCGTCTGCCTGTTCTTCCCGGGTCTGATCGCAGACCGAGTAGACGGAGAACGCGGCGCCACCGCGCGCCACTGTGCCAATATTTCCGGCAATGGTGTGCCAGATGTAATCGTCATGCGAATTGCAGATCTTGCCGAACTCGTCGCTGAGTTTTTCTTTCTTTGCCTTGGCGTCGACCAGGTCGCCGATCTTCTGCTGCGCATCGAGCAGGCCCTGGACGCTGGTGGATCCGTAATAGAGTGCGCGACGCCAATTGCCGCCGGTGTGATGCGCGAGCCAGCCCCAGCTCATGATCGTGCCGTCGGCAACCGCGGCGTCGTAGATCGGCTTCTGAATCTGGGCAAAGAGCTCGTCGGCGCGTTCCTGTTTCGTCAGATCGCAGATGCTGTAAGTGACGTAGGTATATCTTTCGGCCGCCTTGTCCTGTGCGAATGCCGCACTGCCAGACAACAGGCACAGACCGGCCTGGAGCAGAATTGCTCCGCAAATCGACTTCTTCATTTTCTTGCTCCCCATGACGGGCAAAAGCTGGCCCGGTAGCAGCGCGCGCAGTATAGACCTTGTAAACTGCACCGAAGCCCGCGCGCTGCAGACGGGCGGATTGGAGGGGGCCATGGCTGGACGACTCGCATACGTGACGGGCGGCATGGGTGGCATCGGCACGGAGATATCCAGGCGCCTGTGCCAGGATGGATTTCGGGTAGTCGCCGGTTGCGGCCCAGGTTCGAAGCGCAAGGACACCTGGATCGCCGACATGCGCGCGCAGGGCTTCGATGTGCAGGCATCGGAGGGCAATGTGGCGGACTGGGAGTCGACCCGCGCCGCATTCGAGAAAGTGCTCAAGGAGATTGGCCCGGTCGAGGTGCTCGTCAACAATGCAGGCATCACGGCCGACGGCACATTCCGCAAGATGAGCTTCGAGCGCTGGCACAAGGTCATCGACACCAATCTCAACAGCCTGTTCCACGTGACGAAGCAGGTCATAGACGGCATGCTCGATCGCGGCTGGGGGCGCGTGATCAACATTTCTTCGGTGAATGGCCAGCGCGGCCAGTTCGGGCAGACCAACTATTCCACCGCGAAGGCCGGCATCCACGGCTTCACGATGGCGCTCGCGCAGGAAGTAGCTTCGAAGGGCATCACCGTGAATACGGTGTCGCCGGGCTACATCGGCACCGAAATGGTCCGCGCCGTGAAGGCCGAGGTTCTCGAGAAGATCGTGGCGACGATACCGGTCGGCCGCCTGGGCACGCCGGAGGAGATCGCTTCGATCGTCGCCTGGCTTGCCTCGGATGACGCGGCATTTGCGACCGGCGCGGATTTCTCGCTGAATGGCGGCCTGCACATGGGCTAGGGCACGGGAGACTACCGATGAAAACGCGCGCCGCAATCGCCTGGGCTGCCGGCCAGCCGCTGGAAATTGTCGATGTCGATCTGGATGGCCCGAAAGCGTGCGAAGTGCTGGTCGAGATCAGGGCGACTGGCATCTGCCACACCGACGAATTTACCCGGTCGGGCGCCGATCCGGAGGGGCTCTTCCCGGTGATCTTCGGTCACGAGGGCGCGGGTGTCGTGGTCGATGTCGGGGCCGGTGTCAGGACATTGAAGAAGGGCGATCACGTCGTCCCGCTCTACACGCCGGAGTGCCGTGAGTGCAAGTCCTGCCTGTCGCGCAAGACCAATCTCTGCACGGCGATCCGTGCGACACAGGGCAAGGGCGTGATGCCGGACGGCACCAGCCGATTTTCGCTCGACGGCAAGAAGATTCATCACTACATGGGCTGCTCCACATTCTCGAACTACACGGTGTTGCCAGAGATCGCGCTCGCGAAGATCCGCGAGGACGCGCCATTCGACAAGGTCTGCTACATCGGCTGCGGCGTGACGACCGGCATCGGCGCCGTCATCAATACGGCGAAAGTGGAGCCTGGCGCCAATGTGGTGGTATTCGGGCTTGGAGGCATCGGCCTGAATGTGATCCAGGGCGCTCGCATGGCGGGCGCCGGCAGGATTGTCGGTGTCGACATCAATCCGCGGCGCAAGGCGCTCGCCGAGCGCTTCGGCATGACGCATTTCGTGAATCCGAAGGAAGTCGAGGGGGATCTGGTTGCGCATCTGGTCGGGCTGACCGACGGCGGCGCCGATTACAGCTTCGAATGTGTCGGGAATGTTGACTTGATGCGGCAAGCGCTGGAATGCTGCCACCGCGGCTGGGGCGTATCTGTCATCATCGGCGTCGCTGGCGCAGGCCAGGAAATCCGGACTCGCCCATTCCAGCTCGTCACCGGGCGGGTGTGGAAGGGGACGGCATTTGGCGGCGCGCGCGGGCGCACGGACGTGCCCAGGATCGTGGACTGGTACATGGAAGGCAGGATCAACATTGACGATCTGATCACGCACACGATGCCATTGAAGAAGATCAACGATGCATTCGACCTCATGCATCAGGGCGAATCCATCCGTAGCGTCGTCACATTCTGAAACCGCAGCAGGGGGCAATATGGCTGTCAAGATTCATCCGTCCGTCGATAACGGGGTCAAGCCGGGCACCAAGGGATTCAAAGGAGGCACGCTGAGCTGCAAGTGCGCCAGTGCGCCGGTCACGGTGACGCTCGCGAGTGACGTTGCTTTCAACCATGCCTGCGGATGCAGCAAGTGCTGGAAACCGCACGGCGCCGCATTCTCGGTCGTCGCAGTGGTCGGGCGCGACAAGCTCTCGGTCACGGCGAACGGGCAGAAGCTCAAGATCGTGGATGCGAGTGCGGCGATCCAGCGCCACGCATGTAGCGGCTGCGGTGTCCACATGTACGGCCGCATCGAGAACAAGAATCACCCGTTCCATGGCTTCGACTTCGTGCACGTGGAGCTGTCCAAGGACAAGGGTTGGGCGGCTCCGGAATTTGCGGCATTCGTCTCCTCGATCATCGAGACCGGCAGCGCGAAGCCGGACGCGATGCCCGCGGTGCGGGCGCGCCTGAAGGAACTGAATCTGGAGCCTTACGATTGCCTGTCGCCGGCGCTGATGGATGCGATCGCCACGCACACAGCGAAAGCCAAGGGCGTTCTCCGGGCCTAGCAGGTGATGGCTCCAGTCGCCGCGTTCGACGCGAACAATACGATCAGCCGGCACCGCGCCTTCGGCGGTGCCGTCAGCTTTCATCGCCACGATTCCGCCGAAACGGCCTGCGCGATGCGATTTTCGGTGTTTCTGCCGCCACAGGCCGGTAGCGGCAAGGTGCCGGTGCTCTATTACCTTGCTGGTCTCACCTGCACCGACGAGACCTTCATGATCAAGGCGGGCGCCCAGCGCGTGGCGGCGGAACTGGGCCTTGCGATTGTCGCACCCGACACTAGCCCGCGCGGCGTGCCGCTGCCAGGCGACAGCGCGCACTGGGATTTCGGCGTGGGCGCGGGTTTCTATGTTGATGCGACGACGCCGCCCTGGTCGCGGCATTATCGGATGTACTCCTATGTCAGCCGTGAATTGCCAGTACTGATCGCCGCGAATTTCCCGGTCGATCCGCGCCGCCAGGGGATCTTCGGGCATTCGATGGGCGGCCATGGCGCGCTGACGATCGCATTCAGAAATCCCGACCACTACCGGTCGGTATCCGCCTTCGCGCCGATTTCGGCGCCAATGCAATGTCCGTGGGGGCAGAAGGCATTTGGAGGCTATCTCGGCTCGAATCGGGACGACTGGCGCGCCTATGACGCCAGCGAGCTCGTTCGCGGGCTAAAGTCGGTCTCGGGACGGCCGCCGCTGCTGGTGGACCAGGGGCTGGACGATCCATTCCTGGATGAACAGCTCCTGCCGGAACAGCTGGAGCGGGCCTGCGCCGAGCGCGGTTACCCGTTGACGCTGCGCCGTCATGCGGGCTACGACCACGGCTATTACTTCATCTCGAGCTTCATTGAGGAACATCTGCGGCACCATGCGCGGACGCTTTCGGCCTGAGACCGCGCCGCGGCCGGATTTCGCGCGGCTCGACACCGGGTGCGAAGCGGCGGTGATGTTCTTCGGAGAGCGCGGCCGCCACTTCCGGCAATGGGCGATACCGGTGGATGAACTCGGCCGGCATGCGCCTGGGCCTGCCGCTGTCGAGATCCACGCAGACGTAATGCAGCAGTCCTCGCAACAGCGTCCCGTCATCCGCCGGGCGGCGGATCTGGAAGCGCCGGTCGACGCGCAGGCGAGCGTCCGAAAATACGAGCCAGGTGCCGATTTCCAGCGCTTCGCGCGCAAAGGCCGGCGCGAGGTAATGCAGCTGGCTGCGCCAGACCACCATGCCGCGTCTCGTCCTGACGCAATGCGCCGGTGTCAGGCCAAGCGCCGAGGAATGCGCCCAGGCCGCTTGGTCCAGCCAGCGCAGGTAGACAGAATTGTTGACATGCCCGTAGGCGTCGATATCCGGGTTGGCGGCAGTGACCTGGTGGATGAGTGGCGCCGGCAGGTCCCAAGCCGGTGTCACCGGTAGAGGATCCTCATGATGGCCCGGAACATCCGGCCGTAGGGCGGCATCAGCAAGCGCGAAGCGCTCAGTCGTCGATCGTAGAAAATGGGCTTCAGCTTGGAAAAACTGTCGAAGCCCGACTTGCCGTGGTAATGACCCATGCCGCTCCGGCCGACGCCACCAAATGGCAGGTCTTCCTGCAGCACATGAAAAGCCGTGTTGTTAACGGTGACGCCTCCGGAAACGGTCTCCCTCAGGACCCGGTCAAGGATTGCGCCGCGATCGCCGAAGTAATAGAGAGCGAGCGGCCTGGGCCGCGCGTTGACAAAGGCGATCGCGTCGTCGATCGAGCCGTAACTGACGATTGGCAGCAGCGGGCCGAAGACTTCCTCCTGCATCACCCGCATTTCGTCGCGTACACCGGTAATCGCCAGGGGCGTCATTCGCCTGCGCTCCGCGTCGGCCGGATCCGGATGCAGAGCATGGAGCGTGGCGCCCCGGATCCGTGCATCCTCGACGCTTGCAATGAGCCGACGGAATTCGCGGTCACTGATGACTGACGTGTACTGCGGATTGGTGGCGAGCGTCGGGTAGAATTCACGGGTCGCGGCACGGCAGGCATCCAGGAATCTGTCGATATCCGGCTTTGGCACCAGCACATAGTCCGGCGCAACGCAGGTCTGACCGGCATTGATCAACTTGCCAAAAATGATCCGGCGCGCGGCTTCGTCGATATCGAATCCGTCACTGACGATCGCAGGCGACTTGCCACCCAGCTCGAGCGTTACCGGAGTCAGATTTGCGCTCGCGGCCTTCATGACCTCGCGACCGGTATCGGTCGAGCCCGTGAACAGCAGGTGATCGAATGGCAACGCCGCGAACGCGCGCGCCACAGCCGCATCGCCATTGACGACCATGACTTCATCCGCGGCAAAGGTCGCCGCAATCAGCGACTCAAACAGGGTTCCGAAGCGCGGTGTGTACTCCGACATCTTCAGCATGACCCTGTTGCCGGCGGCGAGCGCGGCGGTCAGCGGCGAAGCCGCGAGATATAAAGGGTAATTCCACGGCACGATGATGCCGATTGCACCCAGCGGCTGGCGCATCAGGCGGGCACTGCCCGGCAGGCTCCACCAGGCAACGCTGCGGCGCTCCGTCCGCATCCAGCGCCGCAGGCGCCGGCGGGCGTAGCCGATGCAGTCGACACTCGTGAACAGCTCGAAGAACTGCGTTTCCTGGTGGGCGCGATTGCCGAAATCCGCGCCGATCGCGTCGCGGATCACAGCATCGTTGGTGCGCAACATCCGCCGCAGGCGGTCGAGCCGGTCACGCCGCGTCGCGATTGATGGAAATGGCTCGGCATCAAATGCGCGGCGCTGCTGTGCCAATGCCTGCGACAACTGGGCCGGATGGGCAACAAGACGGGTGGGATCGTGCGCCGTGGCCATGCAGGGTATTCTAAGCGGATAATCGCACCCCGTGCCGCCGGCCATTCCGGTAGCCGGAAGGCTGGCAGCCACGCGGGTGGCGGAGGGAGGACTGGTGAAAATCGGCTGTCCGAAGGAGATCAAGGTCCACGAGTATCGCGTAGGCCTGGTACCCGCGGGCGTCCGCGAACTGGTGGCTGCCGGTCACCAGGTCTTGATCGAGTCCGGCGCGGGTGCCGGAATCGGCATCGGCGACGACGCTTATCGCGCTGCGGGAGCCGGCGTGCAGCCGGACGCGAAGTCGGTGTTCGACGCGGCTGAATTGATTGTCAAGGTCAAGGAGCCCCAGTTGCCGGAATGCGAAATGCTGCGCCGCGGGCAGGTGCTGTTCACCTACCTGCACCTGGCGGCCGATGCCGCGCAGGCGAAGGCATTGGCGAAGTCGGGCGCGACTGCCATTGCCTACGAAACCGTGACGGCGCCGGACCAATCGCTGCCGCTGCTTACCCCGATGAGCGAGGTGGCCGGCCGAATGTCAATCCAGGTCGGCGCAACGGCGCTGCAGAAGGCAAATGGCGGCTTTGGCGTGCTGCTGGGCGGCGTGCCGGGGGTGGCGCCGGCACGGGTCGTGATTCTCGGCGGTGGCGTGGCCGGAACGAATGCGGCACAGATGGCGGTTGGGCTCGGCGCGCATGTCACGATCGTGGATCGCTCACTGCGCAGGTTGCGCGAACTCGACGCGCAATTTGGCAATACGATCGAGACCGCGTATTCGACGACCGAGTCCATCGAGCGGCTCGTGACGCAGGCCGATCTGGTGATCGGCGCGGTGCTGGTGACCGGCGCCGCGGCGCCGAAGCTGGTGACGCGGGACATGGTGCGGCGGATGGAGAAGGGCGCCGTGCTGGTCGACATTTCGATCGATCAGGGCGGCTGTTTCGAGACCAGCAAGCCGACGACGCACGCCGACCCGACCTATGTTGTAGATGGTGTCGTGCATTACTGCGTCACGAACATGCCTGGCGCGGTTCCGCGCACTTCGACCTTCGCGCTGACCAACGCGACAATCCCGTATGTGCGCGCGCTCGCCGACCTTGGCTGGCGGATGGCGCACGAGCGCGACGCCGGTTTCGCTGCCGGCCTCAATGTGCACGATGGGGCGATCACGCACGAAGCGGTTGCACGTGCTCTGGGCATGAACTTTCGCCCGCTGGCCTGAGCGGGCGGGTCAGAAGCCGGAATCGGGAATGGCCAGCGCGGTGTCGTCCAGCGAGCGAAGCAGCTCGAGATTCGGCTTGATGCGCGGCAATTCATGGCGGAAGAAGAAACGGCAGGCGGCGAGCTTGCCGGTGTAGAAGTCCTGGTCGGTTGCGGAAGCCCGGCCGCGCGCTGCCGCAAGGGCCTGGGCGAGCCAGCGCCAGGCGACGACCACATGACCCAGGCTGTCCAGATAGAGCGTCGCATTGGCGAGCGCGCGTTCGGGGGCCTTCGCCATGGCTGCGACCAGCACTTGCGTTGTTCCCACGATCTCGTCCAGCGCCGCCGACAGCGCCACGGCGTATTCGGCAAGTTGTGTATCGACACGTGCCAGCGCGACCGTCCCGGCAATCTGCGCGGCGAGCGCGCGCAGCGCCCCGCCACCCCGGAGCGAAATCTTGCGACCCAGCAGGTCGAGACCGTGGATGCCGTGGGTACCCTCGTGAATGTGATTCAGGCGATTGTCCCGATACAGGCGTTCGACCGGGTAGTCGCGGGTGTAGCCATAGCCGCCCAGCACCTGAATCGCGAGCTTGTTGGCTTCGAGGCAGAATTCGGAGGGCCAGGACTTGGCGATCGGCGTCAAGAGCTCCAGCAGCAGATTCAGGCTTTCCCGCTCGGCAGGGTCTGCTCCGCAGCGTTCCTCGTCGCTGAGCCGCGCGCAGTAGAGCACGAGCGCCAGACCGCCCTCGACCCAGCATTTCTGGGCCAGCAGCATCCGTCGCACATCGCCATGGCGCAGGATCGGCACCGGTGGCGTGTTCGGGTCCCGGGTGCCGGCGGGCCGGCCCTGGGGGCGTTCGCGCGCATAGGCGAGGGCGTGCAGATAGCCGGCATAGCCCAGGGAAACGGCATTCATGCCGACCCCGATACGTGCCGCGTTCATCATCTGGAACATGTATTCGAGGCCGTGGTGCGGCACGCCGACGAGTTCCGCGCGGCAGCGGCCCTGCTCGCCGAATGACAGCACGCAGTTGACGGTGCCGCGCCAGCCCATCTTGTGATTGATGCCGGCGCGACGCACGTCGTTGTCCGGACCCACGGTGCCGTCCTCATTGATCCGATCGCGCGGCACGGCGAACAGGGAAATGCCGCGCACTCCCGGTGGGCCGCCGGGGATCTTGGCGAGCACGAGATGGACGATCGTTTCGGCGAGCTCGTGATCGCCGCCGGAGATCCACATCTTGCTGCCGCTCAGCAGATAACTGCCGTCGTCCTGGCGAATGGCCTGGCAGCGGATATCGGCCAATGAGGAACCCGCATGCGGCTCCGAGAGGCACATGGTTCCGGTGAAGCGGCCGGCCAGCATCGGGCGCGCGAACCGCTTGCGCTGATCGGGACTGCCAAAGCTGGTCAGCAGATTCGCGGCGCCCGCGGTCAAGGTCGAATACGAAAGAAATGCGACATTGGCGCTTCCGAACACTGCCGACGTCGCTTTCATTATCAGCAGTGGCAGTTGCATCCCGCCGTCCGCGGTGTCAAAACTCGCAGCCGTGAATGAGGCGTCGTTGTAGGCGGTGAATGCCTGTTTCGTTTCCGGGATCATCCAGACCCTGCCGTCCTCGACCCGCGGTTCCTCGGCATCGCAGGCGGCGGCGAATGGCTCAAAGCGCTCTTCGGCAATCCGGTACGCGCTGTCAATCACGCCATCGAAGACCTGGCGGTCATGCTCTGCGTATCGCGGCAGCCGGCACAGGCTCTCGGCATCCAGCACTTCGAAGACCTGAAAGTCGAGGTCGCGGCGCGGTATCGTCATGACGGGATCCGGCAGAGGCGCAGTGGCGCGCCAGACCGATTGTAACGGGCGCCGACTGCGGCAGCCCGACGGAGTGCTAGCATCCGGGCGGCGGACATCGTGGCCGGAGGGGGGGATTGCAGATTGTCCGAGGACACCTTCGACCTGAGTGGTCGCATGGCGCTGGTGACCGGCGGGAGCCGCGGTATCGGCCGCGCGATCGCCATGCTGCTGGCGCGGCATGGTGCGGCGGTTGTCGTCAGCAGCCGCAAACTCGCGGGCTGCGAAGCGGTCGCCGGCGAGATCCGCGCGGCCGGCGGCAAGGCTTCGGCGCTTGCCTGCCACATCGGCGATGTCGATCAGATCGTCGCCGCATTCCGCGAGATCGATACACGGCACGGGCGCATCGACATCCTCATCAATAACGCGGCGACTAACCCCTATTTAGGTCCGGCCGTGGACATGGAAATTGCCGCGTTCCAGAAGACGGTCGACGTCAACATCCGCGGCTTCTACTTTGCTTCCATCGAGGCGGGCCGCCGCATGATCGGCCAGGGCAAGGGCGCGATCGTCAATATTGCATCCGTCAACGCGTTCCGGCCGATGGATGGCCAGGTGGTCTATTCGATGACCAAGGCGGCGATCATCAACATGACGCAGGGGCTGGCCCGGGAATGGGGCCCGAAGGGCGTGCGCGTGAATGCGCTGGCGCCGGGACTGGTCCAGACGAAGTTCGCCGCCGCGGTGCACAGCGACACGAAACGGCGGGCGATCGCCGAGGGGCTGACGCCGCTCGGACGCATCGCACAACCGGAGGAGATCGCGGGCGCGGCACTTTACCTGGTCTCTGACGCGGCCTCGTTCACGACCGGCAGTTGCCTCACGGTGGATGGCGGTTGGCTGGCCTGAATGAGCCGGGTCTACCTGGTGCGCCACGGGCAGGCGGCCTTCGGTACCGAGGACTACGACCGGCTGACGGAGAACGGGGTGGCGCAGTGCCGGCAGCTCGCGCGGCACTGGCGCGCGATTGGGCGCCGGGTCGACATGGTTTATGCCGGCACATTGAGACGCCAGCGCGAATCGGCCGAGGCATTCGCGCAGGCCGCGGCCGAGCAGGGTGGTCCTTCATTCAGGGTGCAGTCGCTCCCGGGCATCGAGGAGTACGATCATCTGTCCCTGCTGGCCGCGCATGACGGCATGGGCGGGGAACCGGATACCACCGGCGATCGCCGCGCATTTCATCACCGGTTGTCGCTCGCACTCAGGGCCTGGGCCGCCGGCGAGTTGCGCGGTGTCGAGCCATTCGGGATTTTTCGCGATCGCTGTGCGGCGGCGCTCACGACATTGATACGCGCTACCGGACGCGGCCGCACCGCTGTCCTGTTCGGTTCGGCCGGATCGCTTGCAGCAGCGATGCAGCCCGCCCTCGGAACGGCCGACTGGGACCTGCTGCGCCTGAAGCTGGCATTTTTCAACACCGGCGTCAGCAGCTTGCTGTTCGACGGCGAGACGATCACGATCGAATCCCTGAACTCGGTGAGCCACCTGGAGCAGCCGACGTTCACGCAACTGATTACGCATCGCTGATCCGGGGGATCGCGCCGATGGATTTCCAGCTTGAACCCGCCAGGCAGAATATCGTCAACCGGGTTCGCGAATACGTCGACCGCAGTTTGATCCCGCTCGAGAGCGAATTCCTGCAGTCCGGTTTTGCCCCGCTTCTGCAGGTGCTCGACGGGAAGCGCGCCGAGGTCAGGAAGCTCGGTCTCTGGGGGCCGATCTATCCGCGCTCGCATGGCGGACTCGGTCTCGATCTGCTGACACATGGACTGGTCTCGGAGTCGCTTGGGCGCTGTCCTCTCGCGCACTACGTGTTCGGCTGCAACGCGCCGGATGCCGGCAATGTCGAGCTGCTGCATGAATTTGGCACTGCCGTGCAGAAGCGCCGCTGGCTCGCGCCGCTGGTCGCGGGAGAAATACGGAGCTGTTTCGGCATGACCGAACCTGGCAACAGCGGCGCGAATCCGCTGATGCTGGAGACCCGCGCGATCCTCGAGGGCGACAGCTGGATCTTGAATGGCCGCAAATGGCTCACGACCGGCGCTGACGGCGCAAGTGTCTGCATTGTCATGGCCATTACCGACCCCGACGGGCCGCCGCACCAGCGGGCGAGCATGTTCCTGGTGCCGACCGACAGCGCCGGTTACCGGCTGGTGCGCAATACGCCCGTCATGGGGAATTCCGGCACGGATCTCTTCTCGCACGGCGAGATCGAGTTCGCGAACTGCCGTATTTCCGCCGACCTGCTGCTTGGCCATCGCGGGTCCGGCTTCAGTCTTGCCCAGTCAAGGCTCGGGCCCGGGCGCGTCCATCATTGCATGCGCTGGCTCGGCATCTGCGAGCGTGCGCTCGAGATGATGGTGGAACGGGCCGCGACGCGGGTGATCGATCCCGATGGACGGAGGCTCGGCGACAGTGACATCGTGCGCGCCTGGATTGCCGAGAGCGCGGCGGAAATCCGTGCGGCCCGGCTGCTCGTGCTGCACACCGCATGGCGGATCGGCCATGCCGGCGCGAAGGCCGCGCGCGACCAGATCAGCATGATCAAGTTTCACGTCGCGGGCGTCCTCCAGAGAGTGGTGGACCGCGCCCTGCAGGTGCATGGCGGTCTCGGCATGACCGACTACACGCTGCTGGCCTGGTTCTACCGCGAGGAACGCGCATCGCGCATCTATGACGGGCCGGACGAAGTGCACAAGATCGCGGTCGCGCGGCACATGTTGCAGGACCATGCGGGATGAGTCTGATTGATCAGGCCGCGCCGGTACGTGCCGGCGCGGCCATTGATCCGGAGCGACTCGGGAATTACCTCGCGAGTCACATGCCTGGCCTCGGGCTGCCGCTGCGCGTCAGCCAGTTTCCTTCGGGATTCTCCAATCTCAGTTACCTGCTGAGCGCCGCGAGCCGGGAATTCGTCCTGCGGCGCCCGCCGCCCGGCACGCGGCCGAAATCCGGGCACGACATGAGGCGCGAGTTCCGGGTGCTCACTGGTCTGAGTGCAGGGTTCCCACTATGCCCGAAGCCCCTGCATTTCTGCGACGACGAATCCGTGATCGGCGCGCAGTTCTACGTGGTGGAGCGTATCCGCGGAATCATCCTGCGCCGCGACTATCCGCCGGAGCTCGAAGCCATTCCAGCCCTGGTGCGCGCGCAGCAATGCGCCCTGATCGACGGGCTCGCGAATCTGCATCGGCTCGATTACCGGTCGCTCGGGCTTGCCGACCTGGGGCGGCCGGAGGGCTATGCAGCGCGGCAGCTGCGGGGCTGGACCGGGCGGTTTGCCGAGGCATGGACCACCGGCGCACCGCAATCCACGGAAGTGTCCAACTGGCTTGCAGCCCACACGCCCGCAGAATCCGGCCGGGCGGCACTAATCCACAATGACTACAAGCTCGACAATGTCGTGTTCGACGCAGAGCGGCCTGATCGGCTGATCGGCGTGCTCGACTGGGAAATGGCGACCATCGGGGATCCGCTGATGGATCTCGGCTGCTCGATGGCCTACTGGGTCGAAGCGGGCGACGGACCCGAGATGCTGGCGACCCGGATGCTGCCGACGCAGCTGCCCGGCTCGCTCAGCCGGGCGGAGGTGCTCGGCGGGTACTCAGCGGCAAGCCAGCTGCCTGTCGGTGATTTCCGCTTCTACCGCGTCTTCGGACTCTACCGCCTGGCCGTGATCATCCAGCAGATCTACTACCGTTACTTCCACGGCCAGACCAACGACCTGCGTTTCGCCGCGCTCGGGCCGATGGTCCATGTGCTCATGCGGCAGGCGCTGGCCGAGGCGATGACATGAGCGGCGCCGGAGTATTGTTCAGCTGGCATTCAGCAGCGGGGCAGGATGCTGCCAGACGCTGGCAATTGCATGGCGGCCCGCCATGCCCTATATACATGCGTGGCCGCCGGGAGCAATGGTCGATGAAGTTCCTCAGCAGTCATTGGCTGGTCGCGTCGATCGCAGGCCTGTTGCTGGCCGGCACTGCGATTGCCGGGGACGACCGTCCGCAGAGCGACGAGAAATGCTTGGAACTCTGCGACATCGAATCGGACAAGTGCATGGCCGATTCCAATGGCGACCCTGACAAGATGCAGGTCTGCGACGACAAGTACAGCGACTGCCTGCAGGCTTGCCCCGCCTAGGCCGAATCACCGCCTGCGCTCGCCCGCCAGCGGCTATGCCGCGCTATCCGCGGGGCAGTTGAAAAATGAAACTTTTCGTATATATTGCGCAGCCCGATACTTGTCGGGTTTCTGGTGGATGTCATTGATTTCGTTGGGAATTCATCCGAATGAAAGAGCGCAACGATGAGTCCTTCGACCTCGAGGACGAGTTTCTCGGCGAGGCTAGCGGCGACCAGGATGGCGATCTGGACAAGCTGATCGTGGTCGAGAGGCGCCCCAAAGGGCCGCGTAGACCGGTGCAACAGTCGGCCTGGAGCAAAGTGGAAGACGTGCTGGCCGAGCGGCGCCTGAGGCGCGAACTGTCCGAGTACGATCCGGACGAAATCTGACGAAAATCCCCAGGGTCCGCTCGACCGATCGCGACTGCTGGTGGCGCAGCGGCCGCGATGCGCTGATCGCGGCTCTGGGCGACAGGCAATGTGCCTACATCTACGACCTGGAGACGGTCGTGGCGCAGGCGCGCTCGCTGTGCACCATGCGCTCGCTGGCCCGGGTGTTCTATGCCGTCAAGGCCAATCCACATCCGGCCGTTCTTCGGGCGCTCGCCGCAGAGGGCCTGTCATTCGAATGCGTTTCCCGTGGCGAGGTCGAACGCGTGCTGCAGGCCGTCCCGGGCATCGAGCGCGGGCGCTTGCTCTTCACGCCCAATTTCGCGCCGCGTCTGGAATATCAATGGGCGCTGGATGAAGATCTGCGCGTCACCGTGGACAATCTCTACGTGCTGCGCAGCTGGAACGGCATGTTCCGCGGCCGCGAAATATTCCTGCGCATCGATCCCGGGCGCGGCCGCGGCCACCACCGGAAAGTCCGCACGGCGGGCCTGCATTCGAAATTCGGGGTGCCACTCTTCGAGCTCGCCGAACTGCGACAGGCCGCGCACCAGTGCGGCGCAACGATCGCGGGTCTTCATGCCCATACCGGCAGCGGCAATTTCGCGGTAGCCAGCTGGATAGAGACTGCCCGCATTCTGGCCGGTGCCGCGAAACGGTTTCCCAGGGCCGGCGTGCTCAATATCGGCGGCGGTATCGGGGTCCCGGACCGGCCCAGCCGGCTTCCGATCGATCTGGGGAAACTCGACGCGGCGCTCGCGCGGTTTCGCGCCGCGCATCCGGCGCTGGAGTTGTGGCTGGAGCCCGGCAGGTACTTGGTCGCCGCCGCGGGCGTCCTGCTTGCGCGCGTCACCCAGCTGAAAGGCAAGGGTGCAGTGCAATACGTTGGCGTGGCAACCGGCATGAACTCGCTGATGCGGCCCGCGCTCTATGGTTCTCATCACGAGATCTTCAATCTGAGCCGGCTCGACCAACCGGCGGAAATGCGCTGCACCGTGGTGGGCCCCATCTGCGAAAGTGGCGACATTCTGGGTCGGGACCGACTGCTGCCGCGCTCGGCCGAAGGCGACATCCTGCTGATTGCCAATACCGGCGCCTACGGCCACGTGATGGGCTCGGCCTACAATCTCCGCCCGCCAGCGGAGGAACTGGCGCTTCCTTCGCGATGACTGAGGTCAGCCAGCGACACCACCTGCAGATGATCCTGATCAATGCGATCTGGGGCTTCAATCTGGTCGCGATCAAGATGGGCGTAGACCGGTTTCCACCGGTGTTCCTGGGTTTTCTGCGGTTCCTGATCGTCGGGCTGGCGGTGCTGCCATGGCTGCGCATCCGGCGCGGCGAAATGCGCTGGATCCTGATCGCCGCAGTATTCGGCGGCGGCCTGCAATTCGCCGTCATGTACACGGGTGTCGCACTTTCGCGAAACATGTCTTCCGTGGCGATCGCCGGACAACTCGGCGTGCCATTCGCGACCATTCTTTCGGTGATCGTGCTCGGCGAGCGCATCCGCTGGCGACGATCGCTCGGCATCGCCTTGTCATTCGCCGGGGTCGTCGTGCTCGGTTTCAATCCGCACGTCATGGAATCCTGGCAGGGCCTTGCGCTGATCGTGCTGAGCGCATTCATCGGTGCAATCGGCCTCGTTGCGATCAAGCGTGTCAGCGAACTGAATGCCCTCGAACTGCAGGCCTGGCTTTCCTGGGGCAGCCTGCCAATATTCCTGTGGCTGTCGCTGTGGGCCGAGGAGGGGCAGTTTGAAAGCCTGCGGAACGCCGACCTGATCGGCGTCGCCGCCGTGCTCTACTCGGCCCTGGCGGCCAGTCTTTTCGCCCACACTGCCTACTTCGCGCTGGTCCATCGCTATCCGGTATCGCGTGTCGCCCCGCTCACCGTAATGGCCCCGGTATTCAGCGTCGCCTTCGCCATCCTGGTTCTCGGCGACTTGCTGGAATGGCGCATGATCATCGGCGGCGTGATGACATTGACCGGCGTGGCGGTAATCGTCATGCGAGAGGGCAAGGCCGCGGGCACCGGCAGCCTGGGTCCCGCCTGACCCGAAGACGGTGCAGGCGCCGTTTAAGCAAGCAGGGGGGCGCTTGCGGGTACCGGGACACGGACTAACGTGTTGTCTGGCGGCAGTTGAACGGAGGTGTTTCATGACTCACACCTATTCGGCGCGCGGGTCACGTCAAATGCTCGCATTCGCTGCCATCGTCGCGCTTCATTACTCGGTGTTCCTGATCGTCCTGAACGACCAGCTGCCCGTCGTGGACGACAATGCGCCCGCCCCGAATATCACGCTGCTGCCGCCCAGGCAGTTGCCTCGCCAGGTCCTGCCGCCAGAGGCGCCCGAACAGGTCGAACTGGCAGCAGATGTCGTCCGGGAACCGAGTATTGTCCTTCCACCATTTGATGATTCGAACACTGCCCCGATCGTGCTGAGCGCTGAGGCAGGCGGCTTCGACGCGCTGTCGTCGATGCGCGGAGCCGTGGAAGGGATGGCAGCTACCTTACAAGGTCATGGTCACGACTTTGGGGACACGGTCCGGGCTTGCTATCCGGCTGCTGCGCGGCGACATGGCGAGGAAGGCCGCTTGCTGCTTGGCGTGACGATCGGAAGCCTGGGCGAGATACGGTCCTGGCGGCCGGTTCAGAGTACCGGGTTTCCGCGTCTGGATGCTGCAGCAGCCTGCGTACTGGACAAGCTGAGCTTCAATGCCGCCCGCGAGGACGGCGAGGCAATCCAGAGTGAAATCCTGTTGCCAATTACCTTCAGGCTGGACTGAACCCCGACCGGTCCGGACTGCCGGCCAGTGCCGCCGCTTGCAGTCGGTTCTGCCAGCCGCTAAGGTGGCCTTGCCGGGCATCGGGCGCACAGAATAGTGCTGCGACAAAGAAATTTGGCGGATTCGTGGCCCGGATTCGGGGCCAGTGCGACCAGCGACCGGAAAAGGGGATAACAAGGTCGGATATGGCGAATATCTATGCGGCGGGGCCATCGCGTCGGACTGCGGTATTTGTCGCGATCATTGTCCTGCATGTCGGTTTCTTCTATGCATTGAAGGCAGGACTGGTGCGGGCCGGCCTGAAGCTGGTCCAGGATTTCTCGATCATCGATCTGCCGCCGCCGCCGCCGCCGCCGGAAGACATGGACGAGCCGCCACCGCCACCCCCGGTTGATATTCCGCCGCCCACGGTGCCGCCGCCGCTGATCGATCTGCCCGCGTTCGAGGGTCCGACGACCGCAATCACGGCGCGTGTCAGCGAGGCGCCACCGCCGCGCGCGCAGGCAGCGCCGCCGCGCCAGGTGCAGATCACGCCGCCGCGGATCAAGGCGCGGGGGGACCGGATCGCCGCGGCGATCAATTCCTGCTACCCGTCGGCGTCGCGCCGGCTGAGCGAGGAAGGCCGTGTGGTGGTGACCATCACGATCGACGCAAGCGGCAAGGCCGGGGCCATGAATGTCGCCCAGAGCAGCGGCTTCGAGCGCCTCGATGGCGCGGCCGAATGCGTGATACGCAGGCTGCCGTTCGATCCGGGCAAGCGCGATGGCCAGCCAGTCGAGGCACAGGCCACGCTGCCAATCGTATTCAAGCTGGAGTGACGCAGCAGTAATCGTCAAGGACCGGGAGGCAGCGACACCGAACTGGTCGGGCGCGAGAATCCGGAAATCAAGTACCTGTTAGAGGAACTGCAGAATGGCAGCTGAAACCGGAATGACCGATAACCCCTACGGCATCCAGGCGCTCTGGACCCAGAGCGACTATGTCGGCAAGGGCGTGTTCGTCATCCTCATCGTGATGTCGCTATGGTCGTGGCTGGTAATGATCAACAAGTGGCTGGACCAGCGCACGCTCAGGAGAGTGGCCGCCGAAGCCGAAAAGGGCTTTTTCTCGGCCGGGTCAATGCAGGAAGGCATCTCCAGGCTGAAAGGCAAGATAAATCCCTTCCGCGACATCGCGCAGGATGGACTCTCAGCCGTCGAGCATCATCGCAAGACCGCGGCGCGCGACGTCACGAGCGGGGTCGACCTGGCCGACTGGGTACAGTCGCACATCGAACGGCGCGCAAACATGCTGCAGTCGAGTCTGCAGAGCGGCATGGTGGTGCTCGCGTCGGTCGGCGCGACGTCGCCGTTTGTCGGCCTGTTCGGCACCGTGTGGGGCATCTACCATGCGCTGATCAGCATCTCGATCGCGGGGCAGGCATCGCTCGACAAGGTGGCTGGCCCGATCGGCGAGGCGCTGATCATGACTGCGATGGGCCTCGCGGTGGCGGTGCCGGCCGTGCTTGGCTTCAATGGCCTGCTGCGGGGCAACAAGGCGCTGATGGAGCGCGCAAATTATTTCGCGCACGACGTCCAGGCCGCGCTGCTTGCAGGTTCGCGGGTTTCCGGGAAGTAGGCGATGGCCATTGCGGTTGGCAAGGGTGAAGGCGAGCCGATGGTCGAACCGAATGTCATTCCGCTCGTCGACGTCATGCTCGTCCTGCTGATCATCATGATCATCACGGTTCCAGTGATGATTCATGCGGTGAAGATCGACCTTCCAAAGGAGGTCAACAGGCCGACCGAAACGAAGCCGGAAAATATCAATCTCTCGATTGATTTTGACGGCACCATCTACTGGAATGACAACGGGGTCGACAAGAGCGCGCTGTTGAACTATGTGCTCCAGGAAGCCGTCAAGGACCCCCAGCCGGAAGTCCACATCCGTGCCGACAAGCGCGCTCGCTATGAATACGTGGCGGATACTCTTTTCATGCTGCAGCGCGGCGGCATGCGCAAGGTTGGCTTCATTGCGGAACGGCCGAAGGGCGAGTGACCGCGCCGTCGGCGCGGCCCGGTCGATGTCACAGGGCCCGCCACGGCGGGCCCTGTTTCTTTGCAGGAGGCGTGGCTGAACAGGAGCTGAACCGGGGGATGTATTTCAGTCGCAGGAACCCGGTGCCATCGGCGAAGTCCACTTGATACAGGGCTGGCGCAAGACAGCCGGGCGGGTTTTGGGTTATAAACGCGCCCTCGCAGGCCAGCCTGCCGCAGGGCAATCCAAGGTAGGGGACGATGAAGGTTCGGCGTTACAGCACTCAGTGGCTCATCGCGGTGGTCTCGACAGCAGTGATTGCGGCCGCCCTGCCGGGCAGCGCTCAGGCGCAGTACCAGACGCCGCAGGCCGATACTGATAGAGCTGCGAAACAGGAATCCCGGAAGAAGAAGAAGAGGGGCGAAGACGCCGCCCCCGCGCCCGGCGCCGATTTCAGCCCCGAGTTCCGCAAGCAGGCGGGCAAGGTCCAGCAGTCGGTCAATGACAAGCGCTGGGACGATGTAATCGCCGAACTGCCGGCTCTCGAGGCGCTGCCAGGTCTTAAGCCGGACGACCTGCGGGTCATTGCGACCTGGCGGCTGCAGGCGACACAGGCGACCGGCGACATGGACGCATTCGCGGCCGCAATCGAGAATTACCTGGCGCAAGGCTACGCGCAGCCAGAACAGATCGGTCCGATGCACCAGCAGCTGGCCGCGCATTACAACGGCAAGAAAGACCGTGAAAAAACGGTCCACCATTACCAGCGCTTCGTCGACGCGACCCCGGATGTCGAACCCGACGAGCTCCAGACACTGGGCAAGCTCTACCTTCAGAACGAGAGCTACGCCGAATCGGCGCTGTGGCTCGGCAAGGCAATCGAAGTGGCAAAAGCTCGCGGCGCGCTGCCGGATCAGGCCTGGTTTCAGCTGCGCGATCGCTGCTACGTCGAGCTGGATGACCGGAATGGGCGGCTCGACAATCTGGAGGCATTGGTCGGCTACTATCCGGACAAGGAGTACTACAGCCGGATCGTCGCGGTTTACCAGCTCCAGACCAAAGACGATCGCACGATTATGTTGAATGCCTATCGCGTCGCGGTGGGCGATCCGATGGGCGGGCTTGCAACCGTTGGCGGCTACCTGGGCTATGCGGAAACCGCTCTCGCCGCGGGCAGCCCTGGCGAGGCCGCCAGGGGACTGGAGCGTGGCATGAAGGAGGGAATCGTGCCGAGTGTCGGCAGCAACCAGGCAACCCTGCAGGAGGCCAAGACGGCAGTAGCCACCGATCGCAAGAGCCTGCCCGGCGAATCGATATCGGCCGCCAGGAATCCAAAGGGCGAGTTTGCCGTCAAGGTCGGACTCGGCTACTACAGCCTGGGGGACTACGAGAAAGCCGTCGAACTGATCCGCCTCGGCATCGGCAAGGGCGGGGTTGCGCGGCTCGATGATGCCAACATGCTGCTGGGAGCGGCGCTCATCGAACTGGGCCGGCGCGACGAGGCCCGGGCCGCGTTAGAGGCTGCCCGCGCCGCGGCGGGCGCAAATGCGCACATGACGCGCATTGCAGGGCTCTGGCTGTACCGCCTGGGACGCCAGGCACCGGCCGCAGCGGGCAGCTGAAGCAGGAGAGGAGTGATGCTCAAGACACTGAATCTTCGTGCCAGCATGCTGGCGGCCGTGCTTGCAATTCCGCTCGTCGGCATCGGTTCGTTGGCGCTGACTTCGGACGCAATTGCACAGGCACAATCATCCGGTGGTTGGCGCAAGGAAGTCGCCGACAAGGTAAAAGGCGCGCAGGACGCGGGCACCAAGGGCAATTTCAGCGAGGCCATACGCCTGCTGAAAGAAGCAAAGGCCAAAGCCCCCTTGTCGCCGCAGGAAGAGCAGGGCGTCAACGAGTACCTCATATATGCCGCGAGCAGCGCCAGGGACCACAAGCTGGTCCTGCAGACGGTCGATGAGCGCCTCGCTACCGGGCGCGTCACCGGCGCGGATCTGGTCCGCAAGCTTCGTCTCAAGGCGACCACGCATTACACGATCGGCGACTATCGCGGCGCCGTGGCTGCCTACGACAAGCTGATTGCGACCCAGGGCTCAGCCACGGCAGACGACCTGATCCTGATGGGCAATTCCCAGCTCGCTCTGCGGGATTACCGGGCGGCGATTCCGACGCTCGAGAAAGCCGTGGTCGCTGCGCAGAAAGCCGGCAAGCCGGCCGCCACGGTCGGCAAGCTGCTCGAGGGGCTCAATGTCTCGTACCACGAGACCAGGAACGACTCCAAGCGCATCGAGACGCTGCATCGGCTGATGACGATCACGCCGAAGTCGAGCGTGTTCAAGCAGCTCGAAAGTGCCTATGTGGTTCAGTCGCAGAAAGATCCGGTCGTCATGATCAACATCTACCGGCTCGGCGCGTCACGCGGGCTGCTGACATCCGATCATTACGCAAAATACGCCGAGGTGGCGCTCGACATGGCGAGTCCGGGCGAGGCGGCCGCGATGCTCGAGAAGGGCATGGCGGCTGGGGCGATCAAAAAGGATGATCGCAGCAACCGTCTGCTGTTGGACGCCAAAGGACAAGTCGATCGGCTGAAAGCGGGTCTGGCGCAGCTGGAGCGCGAGACAATCGCGACCAGGAACGGCGATGCCGAAGCCCGACTCGCGACCGCCTACTTTACGCTCAAAAATTACGCCAAGGCGGCCGAAGCCGGCAAGCGCGGTATCGACGAAGGCAAGGACGGCAAATTGCGCCGACCCGATGACCTCAACATGCTGCTCGGCATTGCGCTGGTCGAAAGCAGGAGATTGGCCGAGGCGAAATCTGCATTCAAGGCGGCGGCTGCGAATGAGAAGATGCGCGGCGTCGCGGATCTATGGAGTTCGATGAGCACCTGATTCCGCGATTTGCCGGCTACCCGGGACGGCCGCGGTGCGAAATCGCCGCGGCCGTTTTGCGTATACAATCCGCTTCATGAAACCGGCACCGCGTATCGAAATCGTGGAAGTCGGGCCGCGTGATGGCCTGCAGAACGAGGCAGCCGCGATACCTGCGGCCGTCAAGGTCGAATTCATCAGTCGTGCGGTCGCGGCCGGGCTCGGACGCATTGAAGTCGCCAGTTTCGTGAATCCGCGCCGCGTGCCGCAGATGGCCGACGCGGAACAGGTGCTGGCGGCGCTGCCACGCCGTCACGGCGTCCACTACGTCGGCCTGGTGCTGAATCGCGCCGGTTTCGATCGGGCCGCGGCCGCGGGTTGCGGAGAGATCGGCATGGCCGTATTCGCCACCGATAGTTTCAACCAGCGCAACCAGGGTACGACCAGCGCTGGCTCGATCCAGGTCTGGCGCGGCATTGCAGCTGCGGCGCATGCGGCCGGCATCCGCGCCCAGATCACGATATCGGCCGCGTTCGGCTGCCCATTCGAGGGTGAAGTGGCGCCGTCCCGGGTGGTCGAGATTGCGCGCGAAGTTGCCGACGGGGCGCCATTCGAAATTGCGCTGGCCGATACCATTGGCGTCGGCGTGCCCAGTCAGGTAACGGAGCTATTTGGCATGGTGGCGGAGGCGCTGCCCGGAATGGCGCTGCGTGGTCACTTTCACAACACGCGCAATACCGGCCTGGCCAATGCCTATGCCGCCGTCGAGGCTGGCGCGCAGGTGCTGGATGCGAGTCTTGGCGGCCTGGGTGGCTGCCCATTCGCACCCGCAGCAACCGGCAATATCCCGACCGAGGACCTGCTCTACATGCTCGGGCGCATGGGCATGGAAACAGGCGTCGACCTCGATGCGGCGATCGCGACCGCCCGCTGGCTCGAGCAACAGATCGGGCGAACGGTACCCGGCATGCTGGTGAAGGCCGGGCCATTTCCGGGCGCGGTCGCGGCGGTCGCCCGTCCGGCGCAATGATCATCAGGGAGCTGGTGCAACCATGGCGATAAAGACAGGGGACCGCATCCCTGATGGCGAATTGAGACTGATGGGCAAGCAGGGGCCTGTGAGCGTTTCCGCGGAGGAATTGCTCGGCAATGGCCGGGTGGTCGTTTTTTCAGTGCCGGGCGCGTTTACGCCCACCTGCAATGCCAGACACCTTCCCGGATTCGTCCAGCAGGCCGGGGAGTTCCGGGCACGGGGCGTTGACAAGCTGGTCTGTCTCGCGGTCAACGACGTCTTCGTGATGGACGCCTGGGGCCGTTCGGCTAATGTCGGGGACGCAATCGTGATGGCCGCCGATGGCAACGGCGACTATTCACGCGCACTCGGCCTCGAGCTCGACGCTCGCGGCCATGGCATGGGCATGCGCGGCCAGCGATTTGCACTCGTCATCGATAACGGCATCGTCAGGCAGGCCCATTTCGAGGCGCGCGGCGAGTTCAGGGTTTCCAGTGCGGAACACGTCCTGGAACAGCTGGCTTGACCATCAACACGCCGTCCATCATGTACACGGCCCTGCTCGGGCTGCTGTTGATTGCGCTCAGCGTCAATGTCGTGCTGGCCAGGCGCCGCTACCGGGTGCGGCTTGGCGAAGGCACTGACGAGGGCATGCGACAGGCCGTGCGGGTGCAGGCGAACTTCGCGGAATACGTTCCACTCGCAGCGGTGCTGTTGATCCTGTCGGAGTTGACGGGCATGCCGATCGTCGCGGTGCACGTGGCCGGGATCCTGCTGGTGACAAGCCGGCTGCTGCATGCATGGGGGCTGGCTCACAGTCCCGGCAGGACATTCGGGCGCTTCTACGGCACCGCGGGCACCTGGTTCGTGATCATCGGCCTGGCGGCGTGGTTGCTGTTCGCGACTACAGGTTTTTCTCGATCTCAGGGATGAGGGTGAACAGGTCGCCGACGAGTCCGTAGTCCGCCACCTCGAAGATCGGCGCCTCGGCGTCCTTGTTGATCGCGACGATGGTGCGGGCATCCTTGATGCCCGTCAGGTGCTGGATGGCGCCGCTGATTCCGATCGCAATGTAGAGCTCCGGCGCGATGATCTTGCCGGTCTGGCCGACCTGCATTTCGTTCGGTGCGTAGCCCGCGTCCACCGCCGCGCGCGAGGCGCCAATCGCGGCGCCGATGCGATCCGCCAGACGCTTGATCAGCGCGAAATTCTCGGCGCTGCCAAGCGCCCTGCCACCCGAGACGACACGCGCGGCGGTCTGCAGGTCCGGACGGTCGCTTTTCGCGGCACTCACCGATACGAAGCGCGTATGCGTGGGTGGCCTCAGGTCGAGCTTTACGGATTCTATATTCGCACTGCCGCCCTGCGCGGCCGGTTGATACGAGGCAATACGCACTGTCGCGACGATTTTCTGGCCGGCCGCAGCCTCGACCGTCACGATTGCATTGCCGGCGTATACGGGGCGCCGGAAGCGCCGCGCCGATTCGACACTCATGATGTCGCTCAGCTGGGCGGCGTCCAGAAGCGCAGCGACGCGCGGCATCAGGTCCCTGCCGAATGTCGTGGATGGCCCGAACACGTGGCTGTGGCCCTCGGCCAGACTCGCGATCTGTGGTGCCAGCACCGCCGCGAGCGCAGGCTCATTGGCGGGATGTTCCACCACCCGTACGCGTGCGACGCCCGCGATCGCCGCCGCCGCCTCTGCGACCGCGGCGCCATCTGCGGCAAGCACCGCGATCGTGATCTCCGCGTCGGGCACGGTGGTGGCGCAAGTGACGCACTTGGCGACCGCCGCATTCAGTTTCCCGGCCGCGTGCTCGGCGACGATCAGGATGCGGTTCATCAGACCAGTCCTTTCTGGCGCAGCGCCGCCACCAGTTCGGCGGCGTCCTTGACCATCGCGCCCTTCTGCCGCTGCGGCGGCGACTGGTAGCGCAGGATGCTGAGGCGCTGCGCCGGCTCGACGCCGATCGCCTCCAGCGCAGCGATATCGAGCGGTTTCTTCTTGGCCTTCATGATGTCGGGCAACTTGAGGTAGCGCGGCTCATTGAGGCGGAGATCGGTCGTGACCACGGCGGGCAGGTCGACTTCGATGGTTTCGAGTCCCGCATCGACTTCACGCGTTACGCGCACCGTCTCGCCGCTGATCTCCACTTTCGAAGCGAATGTCGCCTGCGGGCGATCCCAGAACGCCGCAAGCATCGGGCCTACCTGACTGCAGTCGTCGTCGATCGCCTGTTTGCCGAGGATCACCAACATCGGACTCTCGCGTTTGACCAGCTCGTGCATCGCGCGGGCGACCACCGGCGGTTCGACCGCGAGATCGGTCCGGATCAGGATGGCCCGGTCGGCGCCCATCGCGAGCGCGTTGCGCAACTGCTGCTGCGTGTCATCCGGTCCGAGACTGATTGCGACGACTTCGTCCGCCTCGCCGCGCTCCCTGATGCGCAGCGCTTCCTCGAGCGCAATCTCGTCAAAGGGATTGATGCTCATCTTGACGCCGTCCGTGACGACGCCGGCGCCATCCGGCCGCACGCGGACCCGTACGTTGTAATCGATCACCCGTTTGATCCCGACCAGGATTCTGCGCATGCATTCGCCTCCCGGAGTGCTGTTGATCGTATCATTGAAAGACGGGGCACGACCTGCTCCTGGTCAGAGAAAACAAAGTATGATCAGGAGCTTGGGGAATACATATCCAGCATATTCTCATCACGCCGCAAATGGGGGCTTGCTTGCTTGTGCGGGTAGGACTAGTTTCTCCCTACCGCGCAGGGAATGGGATGCGCAACGAGGATACCGCCCCACCGACAACGAGAACCAAGATGTGGGGCACGAGGGGAGCATCCGCATGACGCACGACGCGCGCGGATGCCTGACAGGAGCGGCTTCGCTGAAGCCGCTTCTTTTTTTGTGCCGGCGGAATTCGTCGCCGTGACCATGCTCGCATTTACCGCCAGACGACTGCTGGGCGCGATTCCGACCCTGGCGGTCATTGTCACGCTGTCATTCCTGATGACACGCCTGGCGCCTGGCGGACCGTTCGACGAGGAGCAGGCGCTGGCCCCCGAGATTCGCGCGAATCTGGAGGCCGCATATGGCCTCGATCAGCCGCTGGCCGTCCAGTTTGGCCGCTATGTCGCGGGTCTGCTGCAAGGCGATTTCGGACCGTCCTACAAGTTCCGCGATTTCACCGTCACCGAGCTGATTTCGAGCGGACTGCCCGTCAGTCTGACGATCGGCTCGGCGGCAATCCTGCTCGCAATCCTGGTCGGAATCCCGGCCGGCATCTGGGCCGCGCTGCGCCAGCACCGGCTGGCGGACCGGCTGGTGATGTCGCTGGCGGTCGCGGGCATCTCGGTGCCGATTTTCGTGATTGCGCCGTTCCTGGCCCTCGTGTTCGGAATCTGGCTGCGCTGGCTGCCGGTGGCAGGCTGGACGCCCGGCAGGGCCAGTGATCTCGTACTACCGGTGGCTACTCTGGCATTTCCGGTGATTGCCTATCTCGCGCGCCTCACGCGCGGCAGCCTGCTCGAAGTGCTGCGCGCCCCGTGGATACGCGCTGCGCGGGCGCGCGGCCTGCCGGCGATGCGCATTCTGCTGGCGCACGCGCTGCCTGCCGCACTACTCCCGGTCATCAGTTATCTGGGACCCGCGGTTGCTGCCGTGCTGAGTGGCTCGCTGGTGGTCGAGACGATCTTCGGGCTGCCGGGCATGGGGCGGCACCTGGTGCAGGGCGCGTTGAACCGTGATTACACGCTGGTCATGGGCATGGTCATCGTCTACGCGACACTGATGATCGTGCTGAATCTGGCTGCCGACCTGGTCTACGCATGGCTGGATCCGCGGATCCGCCGGGAGCGGCAGCTTTGAGCGGTCGGGGCGGCCTTTGGCGGGATGCGTTCAGTCGCCTTGCTGCTGATCGCGCCGCGCTTGCGAGTCTTGCAGTCCTGGTGCTGATGATCATCGCGTCCGTGCTTGGGCCGTTGCTGCTCGATTATCGCCAGGACGAAATCGACTGGGCCAATATGGCCGCGCCGCCGCTGTCCGCGGAAGGCCATTGGCTCGGCACTGACCGGCTGGGCCGCGACCTGCTGGTGCGCACGCTGCACGGCCTGCGGGTCTCGATGAGTATTGCCCTGCTGGCAACGCTGGTCAGCCTCGCGATCGGCGTCAGCTGGGGCGCCGTCGCCGGCTACCGGCGCGGGCGCGCGGACGCGCTGATGATGCGTATCGTGGACGTGCTCTACGCCCTGCCGCAGCTGTTTTTTGTCATCATCCTGACGGTCGTATTCGGGCGCAGCCCGGCAACCCTGCTGGTCGCGATCGGCGCTTTCGGATGGCTTACGATGGCCCGGATCGTGCGTGGCCAGGCGCTGGCACTGCGCGAGCGCGAATTCGTCGAGGCGGCGATCGTGGGCGGCGCAGGCACCGCGCGTATCCTCACGCGCCACATCATTCCGAATCTGCTGGGCCCGGTGATTGTCTATGCGACGCTGACCGTGCCGCAGGTGATCCTGGTCGAGAGCTTCCTCAGCTTCCTTGGCATCGGCATCCAGGAGCCGCTCGCGAGTCTCGGCAATCTGATCGCCGATGGCGCGGCGGAAATGGAGACCGCGTTCTGGATGCTCGCCCTGCCGGCCGGCTGTCTCGTGCTGGTGGTGTTCTGCTTCAATTTCCTTGGCGACGGCCTGCGTGATGCCCTCGATCCGAGAGATCGCTGATGGCTCTGCTCGAAATCAGCAACCTGACCGTTGATTTTGACGGGCCGCACGGGATACGCGCGGTGGACCACGTGGACCTCGTAGTCGAGCGCGAGACCTGCGTGGCGGTCGTCGGCGAATCAGGCTCGGGCAAGAGCCAGTTGCTGCTGGCCTGCATCGGCCTGCTGGCCGCCAATGGCCGAGCGGGCGGTTCAGTCCGTTTCGATTCGCAGGAATTGCTGGGCGCGCAAGATCCGGCTGCGCGCATCCGGGGCAGCGGCATCGGATTCGTGTTTCAGGACGCATCCGGGAGCCTGACACCGCATCGGCGCATCGGCGAACAGCTGGCGGAAGTGGCAGTTGCGGCGCGCGGTGTCACGCGCCGCGCGGCGCTTGCAGAGGCCGAGCGCATGCTGGAGCGAGTGCGTCTGCCGGAGGCACGCCGTCATCTGCTGGAATACCCGCACGAGTTGTCGGGCGGCATGCGCCAGCGCGTCGCGATCGCGGCCGCGCTGATTCCGGAGCCAAAGCTGCTGTTCGCGGATGAGCCGACCACCGCGCTCGATGTGACGGTCCAGGCCGAGGTCATCGACCTGCTCGCCGGGCTCTGCCGCGAACTCGGCATGGCGATGCTGCTCGTGACGCATGACCTCGGCGTGGTCGCTGGTCTCGCGGACCGCATTGCCGTCATGTATGCGGGGCGCATCGTGGAATCTGCCGAGGCAGCGAGATTTCTGGCGGGGCCTCTGCATCCCTACAGCGCCGGGCTGCTGGCAGCGGTGCCGCGTCTTGATGACGCACCAGGCCTGGAGCTGCGGACCATTCGCGGCACTCCGCCACCTGCCGGCACGATCTTCCCGGGCTGCCGCTTCGAGCCGCGCTGCGATTACGCACGGACGCGCTGCCGTTGCGAGGATCCGCCATTTGCCGCGCAGGGTGCTGACGGAACCGCCTGCCACTATCCGCTGCAGCCGGGGCAGCAGTGAATCCCTTGCTGGAGGCCCGGGAATTGACCGTGAGATACGCGCTGACCGGCGCATCCCGACGCCACGCTCTGACGGCGGTCGACCAAGCCACGTTTACCATCGCAGCCGGAGAAATGCTGGGCCTGGTCGGCGAGTCGGGCTGCGGAAAGTCCACGCTCGCGCGGGCGATACTAAGGCTGGTGCCGCTGAGCGCGGGCGAACTGCACTGGCTCGGCCGGCGCGTGGACCAGCTGGGCCGAAAAGCATTCCGCGGCCTGCGGCGCGAACTCCAGATCGTGTTCCAGGATCCGCATGCCTGCCTCGACCCGCGCATGACCATCATCGAGAGCGTCGCTGAACCGCTGCGTTCCTTCGAGCCGGGGCTGTCCCGTTCCGGGCGGGCTGCGCGTGCCGCCGCCTTGCTTGACCAAGTGGGACTTGGTTCCGGACTTCTGGAGCGATACCCGCACCAGGCCAGCGGCGGCCAGTTGCAGCGCGCGGTCATTGCGCGTGCGTTGATCGTCGATCCTCGCCTGGTGGTCTGCGACGAACCGGTCAGCGCGCTCGACGTATCCGTGCAGGGACAGATCGTCAATCTGCTGGCGCGCATCCGGCGCGAGCGGGGACTCGCGGGACTTTTCATCAGTCACAATCTTGCCGTCGTCGCAGGCCTGTGCGAGCGAGTCATGGTCATGTATCTCGGCCGTATCGTGGAAATCGCGCCGCGGGCTGTACTGGTGCCCGCGCCACTGCATCCCTACACGCGGATGCTGCTCGATGCGGTGCCACGCATCAGGCCGGCGCCACGGCGGCCGGTGCCGGTAGTATCCATCGGGCCGCCTGATGTGCCTGTAGCTGGCTGCGTGTTTGCTGCGCGCTGTGCCCACGTCGTCCCGCATTGCCGCGCGGAGACCCCGAGACTGCAGAGTTCTGGCTCCGGAAGGCTGGTCGCCTGCCACCGCGCGGTGGAATGGCCGGGGGGCCTGCCGCCGGCCGCGGTCTGAATCGGAGCCCGGCTGGCGCATCCACTGATCCACCCGCTGGGGTAGTCTGCCGGGCGTGATGCCTTGTCTCCAGACCGGTGGCTGGCTGCTGACGCAGAATCTGCGGCAGTCGCGCATCCTGCGCCGCCTGCACGATCGCGCGCATTTGGCGGCGGGGCATGAAGTGTGGGCCACGGCCCGGCTGCTGCCATTCGACGCATGGCTGGAATCGCAGTGGCGGGACGCCGCGGCGACTCGACCTGAACTGCCTGGACTGCTGCATCCCGCTGCCGCGGAATGGTTGTGGCGGCAAAGGGCAGCACGCGATGCACCTGGCCTGATCGATCCGGCGGAACTCGCCGCCCGGGCGCGCGCAAGCTGGATCCGTCTTCGATCATACGGTGGCGACATTGCTGGTATTGAGCGCTGGCCGCTGACGCGCGACCAGCAGGCATTCCTGGCATGGGCGAAGGCGGTGGAAGCGGAACTGGCAGATCGCAATGTCCGCGATCCCCTGGACCTCGCGCGCGTAATCGTCGAAATGCACGCGCTGCCGGCGCCCGGCCCGCCACTGCTGCTGACAGGATTCCGGCGTCTGCCGCCGGCCCAATCGATGCTGGTCGCGGCCTTGCGCGAGCTTGGCTGGTCGGTGGAAATCGATGAGCCGGCAACTGCGGTTGCAGGCACCTGGCAGTACGCGGCTGCGGATCCGGAGGCGGAGCAGGGTGCGGCGCTCGCCTGGATCCGCACCAGACTCGAACTCAAGCCGGACGGAATCCATGGACTGATCGTGCCGGACCTCTCTTCGCGGCGCGGCGCGGTCGAGAGGGCACTCGCGGCTGCGCTGCAACCGGAACTCGAGCTGCCAGGCGGGGCATCTCGCGAACGCGTGTTTGATCTGGCGGGCGGTCATCCGCTCCACGGCCAGCCCATCGTGGAAACGGCATTGGCGCTGCTCGAGTTCGTCCGCGAGCCGATCGCCTGGGCGACAGTGAGCCGGCTGCTGCGAAGCCCGCACATTGCCGGAGCGGAGGCGGAACGGAACGCCAGGATCCGGCTCGATCTCGAGCTGCGATCAGTGAAGCCCGCACTGCACTTGACGAGCTCCGAATTGCGGGCGCGCGCAGCGCGGGCCGGGGCCGGGGAATTCGCTTCAGCCGTCGCCGCTGCGGTCGAATCCCTGCGTGGCAGGGTGCGGCGCCGCGTGGGTGGCTGGGCAGAGACATTCGCGCACTGCCTGGCTGCCTGGGGCTGGCCGGGCGGCCTGCAGCTCGACAGCAATGAATTCCAGGCAGCCCGGGCGTTCGGCGAGAAGCTGCGTGAGCTCGTGCGCCTTGATCTGGTCGCCTCCGAACTCACGGCTCACGAAGCCCTGCAGGAATTGCGCCGCTCCGCCAGTGCTTCATTTCAGCCGGAACGCGGGGAACCCGCACTATTCGTGCTCGATACGGTGGACGACCCCGGTATCCGCTTTGACAGCCTGTGGGTGGCCGGCCTGACTGCCGCGAAATGGCCAAGGCCCGCGGCTGTCGATCCGCTGCTGCCGATCGAGGTCCAGCGCAGACTCAGGATGCCCGGTGTGACGGCTGAAGGATGCGTCATCGAGGCGCGGGCGGTGATCGAACGCTGGCAGTCACAGAGCAGGGAACTCGTGCTTTCCTGGCCGCGCCTGGAAAACGATGCCGCGGTGGATGGCTCGCCACTGATCCCGGCCGCTGCACGGCCATTACCACAGCAGCCGGCGTTTCGCGCGCGCGATCGGCTGGCATTCGAAGCAGCGACTCTGGAGCCGATGCCCGCGGATCCGGCGCCTGCGCGCAAGCCCGGAGCCGTGCAGGGTGGCGCGCGTCTGCTCGAACTGCAATCGCGATGCCCATTTCGTGCATTTGCGGAACTGCGACTCGATGCCCGGCCGCTGGAGGAACCGCAGCCCGGCATCGATCGGCGCAATCGCGGCACGATCCTGCACCGCGCGCTGCAGGAATTCTGGTCCGAGACGCGATCGCTTGCGGGGCTGCGCGCGCTCGCGCCAGGGGCCCGCAGGGACCGGGTGGCGGCCCAGGTGGACGCGGCTCTGTGCGGCGTGTTGCAGCCGGGGACCAGCGAGCGATCCCGCCTGCTCGAACGCGACTGGCATTGCCGCGCGATCGAGAATCTGCTGGCGATCGAACAGGCGCGGCCGGATTTCGCCGTTGCGGAGGCGGAACGTTCGATGCAGTGCGAACTCGGCGGGCTCGTGCTCAGGCTGCAGGTCGACCGCGTGGACCGCATCGGTGACAGGCTGCTGGTCATCGACTACAAGACCGGCGAGGCGTCGCCCGGGCAGTGGCGTGGGGCGCGCATGGACGCGCCGCAACTGCCGCTTTACGCCGTGGTGCACGCGGGACAGCCAAGCGGAATTGCCGTGGCGACTGTCACGGCCACAGGCGCGCGATTCCGCGGAGTCGCGAGCGAAGCCGGTCTCATTGACGGACTGCAGCCCGCCGGCAAATTCAGCCTGAGCGAGGACCTTCAGGGCGGTTTCGACTGGCAGGGGATCATTCGCCACTGGCATGCCTGGCTCGAACAGCTTGCGCGCGATCACCTTGCCGGGCGCGCCGACGTCGATCCGAAGCTCGCTGAGGAGACCTGCCGCAATTGCCACTTGGGCGCGCTGTGCCGTGTGGCTGCGGTAGCGCCCGATGAACCGGAGGCGTCAGAGGGCCAAGCAGATGAATGATGCGGCGCGCGACGATCTGGAGCTGCGCCGGCGCGCAACCGCGCCCGATCGCTCATTCATCGTTCAGGCGCCGGCCGGTTCCGGCAAGACCAGCCTGCTGACCCTTCGCTACCTGCGCCTGCTGACTGTCGTCGAGCGCCCGGAGGAAATAATCGCAGTCACATTCACGCGCAAGGCGGCGAGCGAAATGCGGCATCGCATTGTCGCGGCGCTCGCCGCGGCGGCGGGGCCGCCCCCGGCACCCGGCGCAAAGGAACATGAGATGGAACTGCACCAATTCGCGGCGGCGGCGCTCGCGCGGAGCCGCGAGCGCGACTGGGGACTTGAATGCAATCCGGCGCGCCTGCACCTGCAGACAATCGACGGACTCAATCACTGGCTGGCCCGCCGGCTGCCGTTGGCGGCGCGCATCGGCCTGTCCGCTTCGCTGGTGGAAGACGCACAGCCGCTGTATCTCGAGGCCGCCGGCCGATTCGTGTCGCAGCTGGAGCTCGACGGTCCGGCAGCGCCGCAGATCGACAGGCTTGCGCGTGCGCTGGACCATGATCCGCGACAGCTCGCGCGGCTGGTCGAGGGCATGCTCGGTGCGCGCGAATTGTGGCTGCCGAAACTGCTCGACTCGAGTGGCAAGTCCGATCTGCGCGCGGAAATCGACCGCCTGCTGGTGTCGGCCACCGAAGTGGAACTGGAGCGCATATCGAAGGCGCTCGAATCCTTCGATCTGACGCCATTGCTGAATCTGATCTGCGAGACGGCAGCGGAGGGCGACGCCGAAAGTCCGCTGCAGCCCCTTGCCGGACTGCTGACATGGCCGCCGGCAGCGGCCCGCGCCGTGCCGCTCTGGCAGGCGCTCACCGACCTGCTGCTGACTGCCGACGGCACCACCCGCAAGATCGTGAACAAGCACCAGGGATTCCTCGCGGCCAGCGCGGGGCCGCGCTGGGCGGCGCTGAAGAAACGAATGCAGGCGATACTGGCGGCACTCGGCGAGCGGCCGGATTTTGCGGCGGCCCTGGTTCGCGTCAGGCAGCTGCCGCCGGCGCGGCTGACCGACGCGCAATGGGAGCGCATCGACGCACTGTGTGCGTGTCTGCCGCAGGCAGTCGCGGAACTGCTGGCACTGTTTTCCGAACGCGGGCGGCTGGACTACGCAGCCGTCGCCGCAGCGGCGCGCGATGCGATCGGTAACGAGTCGGCGCCCACGGAACTCGCGCTCGCACTCGATTACCGAATCCGCCACCTGCTGGTCGACGAATACCAGGATACGTCCCCGGGCCAGGCGCGTCTGCTCGAACTCCTGGTTTCCGGCTGGCAAACCGGCGACGGCCGCAGCCTGTTCTGCGTTGGCGATCCCATGCAGTCCATTTACGCCTTCAGGGAAGCGGATGTGACCTTGTTCCTGCAGGCCCTGCGCCAGGGGATCGGCGGTGTGCGACTCGAGGCCGGGCGGCTGGGGCAGAATTTCCGCTCCTGCTCGTCGATCGTCAGCTGGGTCAATACGACATTCACCGGATTGCTGCCCGCCGAGGACGATTTCGAACGCGGCGCCGTTCGCTATTCACCCGCGAGCGCAGTACAACCGGATGCAGCCGGTGCCGGCGTTCAGGTCCACGCCATGCTCGATGCGGACGCCGCTGCCATGGGAACGGAGACCGCGCGGGTTGTCGCGCAGGCCTTGCGTCGCGGCGAGCGTGGCAAGCCGCCGTCGATAGCGATCCTGGTGCGTGGCCGGGCGTCGCTGCCGCCCTTGCTGGCTGCCCTGCGCGCCGCTGGCATCGATTACCGCGGAGTCGAGCTTGAGTCCCTGACCGACCGTCCGGCGGTGCGCGACCTCGTCGCGCTGCTCAGCGCGATGCTGCATGCAGGCGATCGCACGGCCTGGTTCGCGGTGCTGCGGGCGCCCTGGTGCGGATTGACGCTGGCAGACCTGCATGAACTGGCGGCGGCCTCAGAACCACTGCCGGCCCTGATCAGCGACCCTGCCGTCCTGGCAGGACTGTCCAGCGACGCCAGGACGCGCCTGGGACTGCTCGCCGGCCGGCTCGGCACCGCGATCGCGGAGCGCGGCTCGCGTCCACTGGGCTCCTGGCTGAAGGCGGCCTGGCTTGCGCTCGCGGGACCGGCCACCGTCGAGGACGCATCCGACCTTGCCAACGCGGAGCTCCTGTTTTCGGCGCTCGACCTGCTGGAACAGGAAGCAGGCAGCCGGCCCGAGGCTTCCGCCATCGAAGCGGCGGTAGCCAGGATCAAGGCTTCACCAATCGGGAGCGAATCGGCCGACGTGCAACTGATGACGATCCACCGCGCCAAGGGGCTCGAGTTCGACGTGGTGATCGTTCCAGACCTGCAGCGATCGCCGCGCCGTCCGGAGCGGCGGCTGCTCTACTGGACCAATGTCGCAACGGCTCCGGGCCAGCGCGGCATCGTGCTCGCGGGGCGGGGCGAAGAGGGCGGCGACACCGCCGACGATGCGCTCGAGTCCTGGATGAAGCGCCTTGCGGCCGAGCGGGCGTCGCTTGAACTCGGGCGGCTGGCCTACGTGGCGGTGACGCGTGCACGCCGCGAGCTGCACCTGATCGGCGGCGCCAGTGTCGTGCGTTCGGACGACGGCCTGACGCTCAAGACGCCGCCGCGGGGCAGCCTGCTGCACTTCCTGTGGCCGGCGCTTGCAGCCGAATTCGAGCGCGCACTCGCAACTGCGAAATTGGCTGGAACGGCAGCGGAAAACATCGAACGGGCGAGGCCAGGATGGGCTGCACCGCCGCTTTGCAGGCTGCCGCCTGATTTCGAGGCGCCGGCTCCGGTGGCGCCGCGGCAATTTCCCCGGCTGCGCATTGTCGGGGAATCGACTGCTTCGGTACGCCCCGATTTTGACTGGGCCGGCGCGATTGCGCAGGCCGTGGGTCAGGTGGTGCACCTCGAGATCCAGCGAATGGTGCGCGACCGGCTGAAACCGGCCCAATGGCCGTCGCGACCCGCGGTCTGGCGGCGTGAACTCCGCGATACCGGCATTGACGATCTGCACCTCGAGGCTGCGCTCGAGCGCGTTACGCAGGCCATGATCCGGATGGCCGGTAGCGAGACTGCAGCGCGCCTGCTCGATCCAGGTCTCGCGGAAGCTTCGAGCGAACTCGCGCTGACTGCCTTCATCGATGGCGTCGTCCAGGGAATCAGGATCGATCGCTGCTTCGTGGATGCCGAGGGGCGGCGCTGGATCGTCGACTGGAAGACGAGTTCGCATGAAGGCGGTGACCGCGAGGCTTTCCTGGATAACGAACTCGCTCGCTACACCGGACAATTACGACGCTACGCGATGGTCATGAATCGTTACGACGGCCGGCCGCAGCGAGTCGGCCTCTATTTCCCGCTGCTCGATGCCTGGCGCGAGCTCAAACTATAGGGTCCCCTCGAGGCTGAAGGGCCGACGTCCCGCGCTGTCGGCAGGCCCGAGGACGGAGAGCGTCTCGAATATGGCGGGCCCGGCACCAGGACCCGGCGCGACTTCGCCGCTGACGAGGTAACTGCGATCGCGCTTCAATTCGATCGTGCCGCGTACCTGCAATGGGCCCCCGAGATCGTTCAGCCTGCCGGTCAGGCTGGAGCTGCCGACCGCTCCTTCGCCTAGCGTCAGTTCGAAATCGCCGAGTATCGCGCCGCCCGGCCCGGGGGCCTTGAGATTGCGGACGAAAATCCTGCCTTGCGCATCCTGCGGCAGGCCGCCCGCGATGAGCGCTTTCGCGACCTCAAGATCCAGCCGGCCAATCCAGCCCGCGGGCGTGACGACATTCTCGAGCAGCGTGATAGGCAGGTTGCCCCTCAGGTTGCAGGCCTCGATTTCGTCGGAGTCGAACTCGCCGCTGAGCGCGACCGACAACTGTCCGCCGGCTGGCTGCATTGCCATCCGGCAGGACCATTCGAGGATCAGCAGTCGCCATGGACTGCAGGACCAGGATGCAGCGCCGAGATCACGGCCCTGCAGGCGCACGCTGGAAGCGCGGCCGGACCAGATGGTGCCGTCGAGACCCGCGACCGTGATACCCGGCGGCGCGAACCGCGTCAGCAGCCTGGCAGGAACCATTGCGCTCAGGAAGATCAGGAATGCGGCGATGCCCGCCGCGACCAGCAGGCCCCTCTGCGCCATCACTCAGTGACCGCGCAGAACGAGCGTCGCGTCGACGCGGCCCGCCTCACCGCTGGCATTGACACTGGCGGATTCCGTGACTGCGCCACGCTGCTGCTGCAGGCGCGCGAGACACAGCGCCAGCGCGTCGAATGAAGCGTTTTTGAAACGGACGCGCAGCGATCCAGGTCCCGCAGGTTCGATGCCCTCGAGCGCCTCGCCGAGACCTGACTCGCGCGCGGTGCGGTCGACCGCGATTGCGAGCGATTCTCCCGCGCGCGAGGCAGGGATCGCCTGCAGTCGCGGAGTAACCGCCTCGATCCAGGCCAGTTGTTCCCGCTTGCCTTCGACCCGCAACGCGGCCGCCGCGGCCGCGCTGCCAAGTTTCCAGACCCCTCCGACCAGCAGCAGCAAGGCTGCCGCCAGCGCGCCCCAGGTTACAACGCGTCGTTCGCGTTCCGCCAGCGCGGCATGCCATTCGAGCAGATTCATGACGCGGGTGCAGCCGTGACGTTGATCTGCGCGGCGACGCCTTGGTCGCGCGGTTGAGTGGACTCGACGTCGGCGGCAAGGCCGCGCGCGGTCAGTGCCTGTGCAAAGCGGGCAAAAGCGCTGGTGTCCGGCGCGAGCATCTGCAGCTGCAGCGAACCATTGCGCCAGCCGAGCGACTCGATTACAGGCCCGCCCGTACCGGTCATCGCGCCACCCACTGCCGCTAGGCGCGCCAGCAGACCTGCCGGGTCGGCGGCACCGCCGCCGGCAAGCCGTTGCTCGATCTGCGCGCGCGGATCGACAATGCGCCCGACATCCGGCAATGCTATGCGCACGGCCTGCTCGATCGCGGCATCCAGGCGTTGCTCCTCGGCGCGCAGGCGCAGCAGCTCGAATCCATGCACACCCACGTGAAGCGCAAGTGCAGCCAGCGCCAGAAATGCCGCGATGCGCCAGCGCTGCCATTCCGCGATCCAGCCGGTGCGCCGCGCAAACTCTCCCTGCAGCAGGGACAGCGCTTCGCTCCGTATGCCGCCTGAGGCCAGCAATGGCAGCGCGCCATCAGGCAGCAGTTGCAGGTCGAGGCTGCCAGTCGCGTCGCGCAGCGCCTCCAGCACTTCATGCGACTGCTGCCAGTCCGGTCGCGGCACGAACAGCTGGACCTGACGGTCTTCGCCTACCAGGCCCGCAAGCGCGAACGCTTCGGTCAGCGGTTCCGCGTCGAGTGCCACCGGCAGCATGCCGGGGGCGCGCACCAGCAGGCGGCCGGATTCGATGACCGCAACGATCTTGCCGGGGTTGTCCGGTACGCACAGCGGCTCCGGAACGAGGGCCTGCGGATCCAGCCCCGCCGACTTGAGCGCATCCAGCCAGTTGCGCAGTTCTTCGCGCCGTACTGCCGCGACCATTGTCCGGCCGCTGGCGTCGGTGCGACCTACGGCAAAGTGAAACTGCTCGATTTCACCGGCCAGCAGCTCTTCCATCGCATAGGGCACCACCTGCGACAGGCGCGCATTGCCCCTCACCGGCAGCTCCGGCTGCGCAAATGTCACGCCGGCGCCCGGCGCAATCACGATGAGGGCGCGTTCAGCGGCGAGCGGCGCCGCCTCCTCCAGGGCTCCGCTGGTCACCGGGCCGATGCACCCGCCCTCGGCGTCGGTAATGACCCAGGACGGGGTTTCCGCGAGCCGCAGGACCAGAAACTGACTCATCGCCTCACTCGGTGCCGGTTGAACGCAGGACGGTGCGGCTGCCGCCGGTGGTGTTCCGCTCGATCAGACTGTACAGCGTGAGTTCGGAGGTGCCAATACTGACCGCAGTCACCGCACGGAACCACCCGGAAGATTCGGATATCGTTTCTGCCAGCGCCTGCAGTCGTTCCTCGCCCAATCTTCCCTTCATGTCCTCGAGCGTCGGGAAGCAATCGTCCCGGCGATTTGCCTGCAGGGCATCGGCATCGCCAAAATCCGCGCCGCCCTCGACCAGCGCCTCGAGCACCGCGGCCGATGCTGTGCAGATGTTGATCGGGGTCCCGAGCGGCAATGCAGCCACATACGGACGGATGCGCAGGTACTCCTCTAGCGTCATGCCGGGGAGCGCCATCAGCTCGGTAATCGTCGTTACCGGCCCATTGGCCGCAAGGTAGGGCGGACTCTGCGACAGGTAGTTGCCGTCCTCCGCGCCATCGGGAAATCCAGGTACGGTATCTGAATCGAGCCAGTCCGCCGCGATGCGCGCCCAGCGCCGGTCGGCGCCGGCGAGCGCGAGCAGTCGCTCGAAGCGCCTGACCTGGTCATCATTCGCCTTGCCATCGTTGCCGAGCAGATTGTTCAGGTTGAATCGCCCCTGCATGTCCTCGAGTGCGCCGCGGATGGCGCCGCCGTCCACCGGCAGCGGTGGAATCGGCTGTGCCCAGCGCTCGCCCAGATGATCGGTCCTGGAATCCTCGCGGTCCTTGCGCAGCACTTCCGCGGCCCAGGCTTCGGCGCCGAGCGCCAGCAGCCAGGCCTGGTCCAGCGCGATCAGCCCCTCGGCCCTTCGCAGGTCGAGCGATGTTCGCGTCCCGATGCGCACGGCGAGCACGGTCGCGATCGCAACCATCACGATCCCCATGATCAGTGCAACGCCACGCTGCCTCATCCTGCCACCTCGATCAGGCGTCTCAACTCGCCGTAGTCGGACAGTTTGATGGTGATCTCGACCGCAAGCGGGCGCGCCCGGTGCCCGGTGTCCCCCGCGCTGCCGAGTGGCGGCCACTGCGCAACCCATTCGCGGCCGGCATTCATGTAGCGCAGCTCGATGTGCTCGACCTGATTCAGCAGTCTTCGGATTACCGGCACATTGGCAAGAGTCGGGTCGGTGACATCCCAGTATTCGCGGATCAGCGTGCTTTCGTCGAGGCGATAGCTCACTCGCTGTATCGTGCCGCGCGGCGCGCCGGCGCCATTCGGCCAGCCCGCGTGCGACAGCTCGACCAGTGTCACGGCATTCGGGTCGCGCCGCAGCGCGGCGCGATGGCCGTCGCCGATAGGCTCGCGTATCGGCCGTGGCGCCAGCGTGCGGAAATCGCGGGTCAGCAGATGCATCGCGCGCTGAACTTCGCGCAGGCGGTCCATGTGGCCGCCGGCATTCTCGACGGAAATCCGCGCCTCGCTGACCCCGCGATAGGTCATGACGCTCATGATCGCGAGGATTGCCACCGCGACCAGTATCTCGAGCAGCGTGAATCCGCGGCAGCGATTGCGCATCACGGATCTTCGCCTTCGTCCGGAGCCTCGTCCGGATCCTCGTCCGGATCCTCCTCCGGAGCACCGGTATTCCATGCTGTCGACGACGGCCCGGTGGAGGCCGCCGTGGCACCGACGAAGCCCGCTAGGCTGACGAGCGCAGAGTCCTGCGCATCGCCCTCGCGGCGCACTGCGATGTCGATGCGGCGCAGGCCTTCAACCGGCGTCTGCGAGACGACCGCGACCCAGAGCCAGCGCCGGCCTGCGTATTCGACTTCGCCCTCGGTCCTGTCCACCGACGGATACTCCCCAGACAAACGGACTTCAGTAATCTGGTTGTCCGCAATCCAGGCGGCCATGCTCTTGTCGCGCAGGTAACCGATATTGCCGGTTGCTTCGCCGATCGTCGAAAAGACGGCGAACATGCCGAGCGCCACGATCGCGAGGGCGACGACAACTTCGATCAGCGTGAAGCCGCGTGGCCAGCTATTGCGGTTCATGGCGCTCGATCTCGATGGTGCCGTCGGCACCGCCGATCACAGTGACACGCTGGCCGGTACCCGGGCGTACCAGCGCCAGGCGATAGGGGGTGGCGTCGCCGCTGCCATAGGCCATCAGCTGCGGAATACTTGACTCGAGGCTGGCCGCCTTGCGCAGCAGCACGCGCCGGCCCTCGATCTCCAATTCGAATGCCAACCCGGGCGGCAACTGCCGCCGACGCAGCCACTGATCTTCGCTGACTTCGGCCCAACGCTGCTCGAATCCGTCGAAGCGCAGGCATTCGTATCCGGCGCCTTCGATCCGCAGGCCATAATCGCGTCCTTCAAGCTGGGCCTGCTCCTGCAGCAGCGCGATCGTGTCGATCAGGCGCTCGGTTTCGATTTCCATTTCGCGATCGTCACCGAGCACGCCGACTGCCAGAGCCGCGACTGCGGCGAGGATCGCGATGATGACGACGACGACCAGTATCTCGATCAGCGTGAATCCGCGCTGGTCGCCACGGAGCCGGATCGCCGCGATTGTCACGACCGGCTCAGGACGTCAGTCGATGTTCCAGTTGCCGAGATCCGCATCCGCATCCTCGCCGCCAGGCTGGCCGTCGGCGCCCAGCGTGTAGAGGTCATAAGCTCCGCCCCTGGTGCCGGGCTGCAGGTAGATATAGTCATTGCCCCACTGGTCCTTCGGCACCGTCTTCGAACGGAGGTATCCCTGCGGCCGCCAGTTGCGCACGGACGGGTCATCAGGCTTCCTGACCAGCGCCTCGAGACCCTGTTCCGTAGTCGGGTAACGGAAGTTGTCCATCTGGTACATGTCGAGCGCGGTGCCCAATGAGCGAATGTCGAGCTTGGTGGCTTTTATCCGGGCAGCGTCTACCTGGCCAAGAATCTGTGGTGCGATCAGCGCGCCCAGGATCGCGATGATCACGAGCACGACCATGATCTCGATCAGCGTGAATCCGCGATGGCGGAATATCCGGCCCATGAACCGCATGATATCAGAGCGACTCCCGGGATCGCGGCCGAGAGACCCGCGTTGGCACGCCGCACCCAACCTATAATCGGCGCTTCGGAGGCGCTGGGAGCGCGAATCTTGAATCTTGGGATGATGTTTCCGGGGCAGGGTTCCCAGTCGGTCGGTATGCTGGCAGCGCTGGCCGATGCCGAACCGGTGATCGGCGAGACATTTGCGCAAGCATCCGATGTGCTCGGTTATGACCTCTGGCAGCTTTGCCAGCAGGGTCCGGAACTGCGGCTTGCTGAAACTGAACGGACCCAGCCCGCAATGCTCGCGGCGGGCGTAGCAGTCTGGCGCGCCTGGAACAAGCGTGGCGGCAGCACGCCCGGCATGATGGCCGGGCACAGTCTCGGCGAATACAGCGCGCTGGTCTGCGCAGGCGCCATTGATTTCAGCGCTGCGACGGATCTCGTGCGCCTGCGCGGGGTGGCGATGCAGCGCGCGGTTCCGGCGGGCACCGGTGCAATGGCGGCGATCCTCGGCCTCGACGACGCGGTGATCGAGTCGGCATGCCTCGAATCTGCGCAGGGCGAAGTTGTACAAACGGTGAACTACAACTCACCGGGCCAGCTAGTCATCGCCGGCCATGCGCAGGCGGTAGCACGGGCGATCGAGAACTGCAGGGCCCGTGGCGCGAAACGGGCGGTCCTGCTGCCGGTCTCGGTGCCCTCGCACAGCGCTTTGATGAAACCCGCCGCGGAGGAAATGAAGCTCCGGCTGCAGGATCTCGCGATCAGGGCGCCCGCAATCCGCGTCTACGCTTTCGATGGCGGGCTCCATGACACGCCGGCGGCAATCCGCGATGCCCTGTACCGGCAGTTGTTCAATCCGGTCCGCTGGTCGGCTATTGTCGCAGCGATGATTGCAGCGGGTGCGCAGCAACTGATCGAATGCGGGCCCGGCAAGGTACTTGCCGGTCTGGCACAACGCGCGCCGGGCGGTCGCGATGTTGCGATCGGCGCAATCGACGGGCCGGATGCAATAGCGGCCGCGCTGGCCGCGACCACCGGGAGCAAAGACCGATGACGAACCAGACACTGGCAGGCGGGATCGCACTCGTGACGGGCGCCTCGCGCGGCATCGGCCGGGCGATCGCGCTCGAGCTCGGCTCCCGCGGCGCGACGGTCATCGGGACTGCGACAGCAAAGACCGGCGTTGCGGCGATCGACGGGATGTTCGCCGGCGCCGGCATCCGCGGGCGCGGCCTGGTGCTGGACGTCGCGGATAGCGCGGCCACCGACGTGGCGATTGCGGACATCGAAGCGCGCGAAGGCGTGGTCACGATCCTGGTCAACAATGCCGGCATCACACGCGACACGCTGCTGCTGCGCATGAAGACGGAGGACTGGGACGCCGTGATCGACACCAACCTGGGTTCGGTGTTCCGCCTCAGCAAGGCGGTCCTGCGCGGCATGATGAAGGCGCGCAAGGGTCGCATCGTCAATATCTCCTCGGTAGTGGCGACGGTCGGCAATCCGGGCCAGGCGAACTATTGCGCGGCCAAGGCGGGTATCGGGGGATTCACGCGCTCGATGGCGCGCGAAGTTGCATCGCGCGGCATCACCGTGAATGCGGTGGCGCCGGGCTTCATTGACACCGACCTGACCCGCGGCCTGAACGCCGAGCAGCGCGCCGCGCTCGCGGCCCAGATACCCCTGGGTCGCCTCGGCCAGCCCTCCGATATCGCCGCGGCGGTTTGCTTCCTGGCTTCGCCGGCGGCGGCATGGATCACCGGGGAGACCATCCACGTCAATGGCGGGATGTACATGTCCTGAGCGATTTCCGGTGTTTACGGTCGCAAAAAGGCTTTCAGAAACAGTGCACAAGAAAGGCTTCTGGTAGCCAGTAGGGGGTCCGTGGCATAGAATGGCGACCCCCGGCCGGCCAGCACGCCGCCAAGGGCACCATTAGCCAAGGGAAAAGAAAACGATGAGCACAGTCGAAGAACGGGTAAAAAAGATCGTCGCCGAGCAGCTCGGCGTCAAGGACGAGGAAGTGACGAGCGACGCGTCTTTCGTCGACGATCTGGGTGCCGATTCCCTGGACACGGTCGAGCTAGTGATGGCGCTCGAGGAAGAGTTCGAGACCGAGATACCAGACGAGGATGCCGAAAAGATTACAACGGTGCAGCAGGCGATCGACTACATCGCCCAGCACCAGTCCAAGACCTGAGACCATGCCTGCGCGAGCCCCGGCCTCGTGGCCGCGGCTCATCGCGTCACGCCAGCCCCGGCAGGCAGAGGAAGTCGCTTGAACATGCGTCGCGTGGTCGTCACCGGGCTCGGCATGGTGTCGCCGCTCGGCGTCTCGGTCGCTGACAGCTGGACCGCCTGCCTGGCCGGGAAGAGCGGGATCGGCCCGATCACGCGTTTCGACACCACGGGTTTCCCTGCGAACTTTGCGGGCAGCGTGCCCGGCTTCGATGCGTCGAAATTCATGCCAGGAAAGGAAGCGCGGCGCATGGACTTGTTCATGCAGTATGGCGTGGCCGCCGGCGTACAGGCGATTGCCGATTCGGGTCTCGAGATCACCGATGCCAATCGTGCGCGGATCGGGCTCGTCTTCGGCGCGGGCATCGGCGGTCTGGCGACCATCGAGGAAAATCACAGCCGCTATCTCGACACGCGCACCCCGAAGAAGATTTCGCCGTTTTATATTCCCGCCAGCATCGTCAACATGATCTCGGGTCACCTGTCGATCATGTACGGTGTCACCGGTCCCAATCTGGCGCTGGTCACGGCCTGCACGACTTCCACGCACAGCATCGGCATCGGCATGCGGTCCATTCAGTACGGCGATGCGGACGTCATCGTTGCCGGCGGCGCCGAGATGGCGCAGACACCGACAGCGGTCGGCGGCTTCTGCCAGGCGCGTGCGCTGTCGACGCGCAATGACGATCCTGAGCGCGCCAGCCGGCCCTGGGACCGCGATCGCGACGGCTTTGTGATGGGGGACGGCGCGGGAGCCGTGGTGCTCGAAGAATACGGGCACGCCCGGGCGCGCGGCGCAGGCATTCACGCGGAGCTGATCGGATTCGGCATGAGCGGCGATGCATTTCACATCACCGCGCCACCGCAGGACGGCGCCGGCGCGAGCCTGTCGATGGTCAATGCGCTGCGCGACGCGCGGATCAGCCCCGACGAGGTGCAGTACGTCAATGCCCATGCAACCTCGACGCCACTGGGCGATATCGCCGAGACGACCGCGATCAAGAGCGCATTTGGCGCGCATGCGCCGAAACTCGCCATCAGCTCGACGAAATCCATGACCGGACACCTGCTGGGCGCAGCGGGCGTCGTCGAGGCAATTTTCAGCATTCTCGCAATCCGCGACCAGGTCGCGCCGCCGACCATCAATCTGGACCATCCCGGCGATGGCTGCGATCTCGATTACGTGCCGAACAACGCGCGGGGCATGAAAATCGACACGATCGTCAGCAACTCCTTCGGTTTCGGCGGCACCAACGGCACGCTGGTATTTCGCGCGCTGCGCTAAAGCCAGTGGACGCCGATCCGGTCGGGCTGATGCTTGCGATGCACGAGCGGCATCCGGACCGCTACCCGGTGCTATTGGACAGCTCGGCCGTCGGCCAGCCGCTCGGTCGTTTCACGCTGCTGCTGGCGGGCCCGGGCGAGCGGCTGCTGCTCGATCGCGATCGTCGCGTGCCGGGGGACTGCCGGGACGGGCGCGAGGAGGGCGGCTTCTGCGAGCGCCTGGATGCCTGGTGGCGGCGCGAGCGAAGCGAAGGGCCGCCTCCACCCTGGCCATTTGCGGGCGGCTGGTTCCTGTTCCTGGGTTACGAGTTTGCCGGAGAAGTCGAACCCTCGCTGCGCCTGCCAGCGTCGCCGCTGCCGCTGGTGGCGCTCGCCTGGCGGATGCGCGCCGCGCTGCTCTACGACCATGAATCGGGCGAGAGCCTGGTGCTTGCCGAGCCGGCGGCGGCGGGCATCGCCAGTCAGCTGCGCTCGGACCTGCGGGAAATCGGTACCCGGGCGGCCGCGGTGCGCGGGGAGCCGACGATCACGGCGTCGGAGGACGATCCGGAGATATACCTGGCAGCCTGCCGTGCAGCGCTCGCCCATATTGCCGCAGGTGACGTCTACCAGGCCAATCTCGCCCGCAGCTGGCGTGCGCCGATGCCGGGGGGCACTACGCCCGCCGCTCTCTATGAGCGCCTGCGGACAGCCAATCCCGGCGCTTTTTCCGGCATCGCCCAGATCGACGCAATCTCCATACTGTCGAGCTCGCCGGAACGACTCGTGCGCGTGCAGGGCAGGCGCATCGATACCCGGCCGATCGCAGGTACGCGGCCGCGGCGCGGCGCAGCCGATGCGGCAATGATCGCCGAGCTGACTGCGAGCCTCAAGGAACGCGCCGAACACGTGATGCTCATCGACCTCGAGCGCAATGACCTTGGCCGGCTCTGCGAGCCCGGCAGTGTGCGGGTGGACGAGTTCATGGCGATCGAGAGCTATGCGCATGTCCACCATATCGTCTCGAATGTCTGCGGCCGGCTGCGGGCAGATGTGACGCCGGGCGCGGTGATCCGTGCGCTGTTCCCCGGCGGCACCATCACCGGTTGTCCCAAGGTCCGCTGCATGCAGCTGATCGGCGATCTCGAGGGCAAGGGCCGCGGTGCCTACACGGGCGCCATGGGCTACCTCGCGCTGGACGGCAGTCTCGATCTCAATATCCTGATCCGCACGATGACGGTGCAGGATGGTGAGGTCGAATTGCGCGCCGGCGCCGGCATCGTCGCCGACTCGGATCCGGTGCATGAACTCGACGAAACCCGGGCCAAGGCGCGTGGTGTATTGCGCGCGCTCGGAAGTGCCGGCTGATGCCGGTATTGGTCAATGGCAGTGCGGGCCTGCTCGATCCACTCGATCGCGGACTGCAGTACGGTGATGGGCTGTTCGAGACGATGGCGGTGCAGGATGGGCGTGCGCGATTCCTGGCCAGTCACCTCGGTCGCTTGGACGCGGGTGCGCGTCGACTGGCCATGCCGTCTCCGGATCCGGAGCACTTGTCTGCGCAGATCTCGGCCGCCTGGCCGCATGGCCGTGGCGTCGTCAAGCTGTTCTGGACCCGCGGTGTCGCGGGGCGCGGCTATCGCCCGCCGGCCAGTCCGCAGCCGACCTGCATCGCCGCTGGATTCGCCTGGCCCGAATGGCCGGCCAGCGCGTGGAGCGAGGGCATCCGCCTTCGGTACTGCCGCACGCGCCTGGGGAACAATGCTGCGCTCGCCGGGATCAAGCACCTGAACCGCCTCGAGCAGGTGCTGGCGCGTGCCGAATGGAGTGACGAACGCATCGCCGAGGGACTGATGCTGGACCACCTGGGTCAGGTGATTTCGGGTACCCAAAGCAATCTGTTTGCCGTCATCGACGGGCTGCTCCTGACACCTGCGCTCGACCAATGCGGCGTCGATGGCGTGATGCGACGGGCATTCTGGCGCTGGGCTGCCGGCAACGGGATCACCGTCGCCGAAGCCAGTCTGCGCCCGGAAGCACTCGAGACGGCCACCGAGATATTCGTCACCAATGCCTTGATCGGCGCCTGGCCCGTGCGTGAACTCGCAGGAAAGCCGGTGCCTGCGGGCAGCTATGCCGGGCGCTTCAACTCGTGGCTGGCGGAACAGCGTTGAAACGGCTGCGCCTTCGCATCGCACTTGTCGCGATCCTGCTTGCGGTCGCGTGGATCGGCCTGCGGCAGTACGAAGAAGCGTGGCTTTCATCGCCGCTCCCGGCATTGCAGCAGCCGGTTGTGTTCCAGCTGCCCGACGGCGCCTCGCTGTACGCTGTCGCCAGCCTGCTGCAGGATGCGGGCTGGCTGGAGCAGCCGCGTATCTGGGTTCGGCATGCCAGGCGCAGCGGCGTCACCACCCGGATCAAGGCTGGCGAGTACCTGCTGCAGCCGGGCACGACGCCTGCGGGCCTTTTGCGGCAGTTCGTGACCGGCGCGGTGCTGCTGCACACGCTGACCATTCCAGAGGGCTGGACCTTCAGGCAGGCATTGGCGGTAATTCAGGCGCATCCGGCGGTGACGGTGGAACTGGCCGGCCTGGCGCAGGAGGAACTGATGGAGCGGCTGGCTCTGGCGAGGCGTCACCCGGAGGGCTGGTTTTTTCCTGACACCTACCATTTTCCGCGCGGGACCACCGACCGCAAACTGCTGCTACAGGCGGAATCGCGGCTCGCGTCCGAACTGGCCTCGGCCTGGACGACACGCTTGCCGGACCTTCCGCTGCGCACGCCGTACCAGGCGCTGATTCTTGCCTCGCTGGTGGAAAAGGAAACCGGGGATCCCGAAGAGCGGCCACTGATTGCCGGTGTCTTCGTCAATCGGCTGCGTCTCGGCATGCGCCTGCAGACCGATCCCGCGGTGATCTACGGGATGGGCGATGCCTTCGACGGCAATCTTCGCCGTCGCGACCTGCAGACCGACACTCCCTACAACAGCTACACGCGCGCTGGCCTGCCACCGACGCCGATCGCGCTGATCGGGCGCGCGGCCCTGGATGCCGCGGTAAGGCCGGCGACGACCGACGCGCTTTACTTTGTCGCGACCGGCAAGGGCGACGGGCGCCATTATTTCTCCTCCTCGCTGGCTGCGCACAACGCGAATGTCGCCCGGCATCTGGCCAATCTGCGCGGTGCCCGCAGCCTTCAGGTACGCTGAGCCGGTGCGCGGGCGCTTCATCACATTCGAGGGTATCGAGGGCGTCGGCAAGTCGACGCAGCTCGCCCATGCGGCCGCCTATCTCCGCGGTCGCGGAGTCGATCCCGAGCTGACGCGCGAGCCGGGCGGTACGCCGCTCGCTGAACGTCTGCGCAGTCTGGCGCTCGAGCAGCGTGAGGAATCGGTGACGCCCACGGTGGAATTGCTGGTGATATTCGCGGCACGCGCGAGCCACGTAGCCGGCAGGGTCAGGCCAGCGCTGCAGCGCGGTCGCTGGGTGCTCTGCGATCGATTCACGGATGCGACCGAGGCATACCAGGGAGGCGGGCGCGGACTAAGCCTCGCCTGGATCCGGCAGCTGGCGAGAATCGCACATCCGCGACTGACGCCGGACCTGACCTTCCTGTTCGATGCGCCCCCCGAAATCGCGCTCGGGCGGATGCGGAAGCGTGGCCTGCGACTCGACCGAATAGAGGCGGAGGACCTGGAATTTTTCGCCCGCGTCCGTGCTGGCTATCGTGCGATTGCCGCGCGCGAACCGGGACGCGTACGCCTGATCGATGCAACGGGTGGTGAACAGCAGGTTGCGGCTCTGGTGGCACGGGAACTCGACACTTGCCTGCACGGGGCAGCGTGAAGCATGGCGCGCGCCAGCAGCACAGGCGATGATTTCGCTGCGGCGCCGGATGCGGGCGAATTCCTGGCCCGCGCCGGTGCCGACTGGCTGGCGCCGCTGCGCGAGCGGCTGCTGGAGATGCATCGCCGGCAACGGCTGCCGCATGCTCTGCTGCTGCTCGGACAGCCGCAAGGCGGCCAGACCGAACTCGGGTTGTGGCTCGCCGCACTCCTGCTATGCGATCGGAAGGGCTCCGCATCCTGCGGCGTCTGTCCCGGCTGTCGCCTGTTTCTTGCCGCGACCCATCCGGATTTCTGCCGCATTGGGCTTGAAGAGGACTCCGCCGTCATCCGCGTGGAGCAGATCCGCAGGCTGTCCGAGAGCTTTTCGTTCAAGAGCTACCGTGGGGCCGCCAAGGTGGCGCTCATCGATCCCGCCGACGCCATGAATCTGAACTCATTCAATGCGTTACTGAAATTACTTGAGGAACCATCTGATAACACTTACCTGATCCTGGGCGCCAGCCGCAGCGATCGCCTGCCACGCACCATCGTTAGTCGCTGCGCGCGCCTGCGCCTGCCGTTGCCGTCCGCCAGTGAGGCGCTGGCATGGCTGAACCGACACAGGAAATATGCCGGCTGGGAAGGCCTGCTGAGACTTGCAGGAGGCGCTCCGTTCCTTGCACTGGCGTACGCGGCAGCGGGTGCTGAGGAAATTGATGCGCAGATGCAGGAAGCCGTCGAAACCGCCGAAAAGGGCCAGCTCGATATTCTCGCGGCCGCCGCGTTCTGGAGCCGCGATCAGCCCGGGACGCGCCTGGTCTGGCTCGAATCCTGGCTGACGGCGCGCCTGCGCGCGGCAGCCTCGTCTAGTGATCTGGTTAACAATAATCGAATACCATGCTTGCGGGTTCCGGCTCGCGAACCGATGATACGGGCCGGCTATCGATTGCTGGACGCGCTGCGCGAAGCGAGAACGCTCGTTGACGGTGCGCTGAATACGCAGCTGCTGTTTGAGGGGCTGCTGATTTCGCTCACCGCGCTGATGGGCGCGGACGCCAGCAAATCGCGGGAGTCAGCGGATTGAAGATGCGTGCACCATCTACCAAGCCTGGGCTGCTGACGCTCACCATCAAGGACAAGAGCGCGCTGTACCTCGCCTATATGCCATTCGTGAAGAATGGCGGACTGTTCATTCCCACCAACAGCAGCTATCGGCTGGGTGACGAGGTCTTCATGCTTCTAAACCTGATGGGCGAGGAGGAGAAACTGCCGGTTGCGGGCCGCGTGATATGGCTGACGCCCAAGGGCGCGCAAGGCAAGCGCACCGCCGGTATCGGCGTGCAGTTCAGCGAACAGGATCGCGGCACGACGCAGAAGAAGATCGAGTCCTATCTTGCCGGCGCGCTTGGCGGGGACAAGCAGACGCACACGATGTAGGAGACGCGGCGCTCCTCAATCCGGGCCGAGTTTGTTTCCCGTCAGCCCGCCTTGCAGGCAATAGGCCTCGAAACCCCGTTCGCTCAGCAGGAACGCGGCGGCGGAACTGCGCCGTCCCGTGTCGCAGACGACGACATAGGGCGTCTTGATGTCGAGTGTCCGCAGTTTCAGACGGATGAAATACAGCGGTACATTCACCGCATCGTCAAGGTGAAAACTGTCGTATTCGCTTGGCAGCCTCACATCCAGCCAGCGGCCGCCGCGCGTCACCAGATCGCGTGCATGCTCGAGGTCCACCGAGTGCAGCAGCGGCTCATTCAGGAGCTCCCGGAAGTCGTCCTTGCCGAGGCGCACCAGCGAGCCATCGGTCTGCATCGACACCGTTGCATTGCGCTTGCCGTCGGAAATCAGCGCCTCCTCGCCGAAGGATTCTCCAATGCCGAGCTCGGCGAGCTTGATGCCGTCGCGGCTCATGGGTGTCTCGCGCGTGACGATCGCACTGCCTTTCGTGATGACGTAGAAATAGTCGCCTTCATCTCCCTGCTTGATGATGACTTCACCGGCCTTGCAGGCGACATGCTGCATTCGCATGAACAGTGCCTGCAGATTGGCGGGCGGGATGCGGTGAAAAGCCTTGGTCTGCAGCAGCACCGTCATCCAGTCATCCGTGTCCCCGGTCCCGCCACCCGCAATTTCACTCACTTCATAGCTGCCGGTCTGGTCCCAGGTGATCAGCACATCCAGCAGGTCGCTGTCCACTGAAATATAACTGATGTCAGTGAGCGCCCGCGCCGTAAATCGCCTAGGCCGGCCGGGGGCGATGGCGATGCGCGCTTCCGGTGTTCCGGCACGCACCGTCGAAACTGCGCGCTCGCCGCTGCGAAGTTCGATCTCGCCGTCGACGAGATAGATCGTGCGCTTGTCCGAGTCGCCCTCCTTGAACAGCAGGCGGCCCGAGTCGAGCTCCTGGAGCCGCGTCTTGCGCGAGAGCGCGTGCAGGTTTTCCCGCTTCAGACCGTCGAGCGGGCTGAAACCACGCAGCACGTCCAGGTCGACCGGCTTATCTTCCATGACTGAACAATTTCATGCGGGCGCAATCTATCACAGGCTTCAGCGCAACGCGGTAAGTGCGGCCCATCCTGCGTCGGGCCGAAACCGCGCGCCGTGGCGCCGAGCGAGTTGTTCGAGCCGGGCGACGATGCCAGCGACACCGCGCGCGCGCGCATAGTGCAGCGGCCCTCCGCGGAATGGCGCAAAGCCGGTGCCGAATATCATGCCGGCGTCGAGCAGGTCGGCATCTTCGACAACCTGCTCGCGCAGGCAGGCAACCGCCTCATTCAGGTACTGGAGGATCAGCCGGTCCTCGAGATCCTCTGGCACGCTGCCATCGGCTGCCGGCTTGACCGGTTTGCCATCGCGCCAGCTGTAGAAACCCTGGCCGGTCTTGCGGCCGAGTTTGCCTGCTTCGACCAGCGCCGTCGTGCTCCTGGGCGTCGGCCTCGCGAAGGCGGCGGCGAGAATCCTGCCGACATGGGCGGCGACATCGAGTCCGACCGTGTCGGCGAGCTCGATCGGCCCCATCGGCATTCCGAATTTTGTCGCGGTACGGTCGATCAGCGCCAGCGGCACGCCTTCATCCGCCGCCAGCATCGCCTCCGTCATGTAAGGCATCAGGATGCGATTGACCGCGAATCCGGGTGCGCTGCGGCATGGCAGCGGCAGCTTGTCGAGCCTGCGCGTGAATGCCAGCGTATCCGCGAACACGTCCCCGCGCGTCCCTTGCGCGCGGATGATCTCGACCAGCATCATTTTCGCGACCGGATTGAAGAAGTGCAGCCCGACCAGGCGCCCGGGATCGGCAAGGTCGCGCGACAATTCTTCCAGCATGATGCTCGATGTGTTGGTGGCGAGCAGGGCGTCCGGCCTCATGACAGATTCGAGCTGCGCGTAGAGCGCGCGCTTGGCGTCGGCATTCTCGAAGATCGCCTCGATCACGATGTCGGCGCGCCGGACGCCGTCACCCTCGATATCGGCGGCGAGCCGCGCCGCCATTTCAGCCGATCGCCCCGGATCGCGCGCGCGTTTGCCGAAAAATTCGCGCGCACGGGCCAGCGCAGGCTCTATGTACTTCATTTCGCGGTCCTGCAGCGTCACCGTCAGGCCGCGCGCGGCGCACCAGGCCGCGATGTCTCCTCCCATGACGCCCGCACCGACCACGTGGATGTGATTGAACTTGCGCGCGCTCTTGCCGCCGAGGGCCTTCATGCGATTCTGCAGGAAGTACACCCTGACCAGATTCCGCGACGATTCGCTCAGGAACAAGCCCGCGATCGACCGGGCTTCCGCTTCGTACGCGGCGGCGCCGCGCGCGCCATGCCGTGCGAACAGGTCGACGATCGCGAAGGGAGCGGGGTAATGCGCAGCATTCGCGCGGCGCGCCAGCTGCCTGCGGGTCTGGGCGGCTACCAGCGAGCGCAGCAGGGGAATCCCGAGCAGCCGCAATGCCAGTGGCGCGCGCTTTGGCGGCGGCGACGCGAGTGCGATCTCGCGGGCCGCGTCGTCAAGTCCTGCGCGCGCGACCAGGCGGTCGATCAGTCCCGCCTTCAACGCGGCTTCCGCACGCAGCGAACGTCCGGTCAGCATCAGGTCCAGCGCAGCCGGCGCGCCGACCAGGCGGGGGGCGCGGACCGTCCCGCCGAAACCCGGGTGTATTCCGAGCAGCACCTCTGGCAGCCCGAGATTCAGGCGGCCGTCGTCGGCGCCGACGCGATAGTCGCAGGCGAGCGCGAGTTCCAGGCCGCCGCCAAGCGCGAAGCCGTGGATCGCGGCCGCGGTCGGCATCGGCAGCGCCTCGACGCGATCGAATACCCGCTGCCCCGTTCGTACGAGGCGATAAGCCTGTTCGACGTCAGTGAAGCCGGTGAACTCCGAAATATCGGCACCGGCGATGAAACCGCTGTCCTTGCCGGAACGGATTACCAGCGCCCTTGGACGCGCGCGCTCCACTTCCGCAAGCATCGCGTCGAGCTGCCCCATGACCTCGGTGCCGAGCGTATTGGTGCCGCTGCCCTGCTGGTCAAGCGTCAGCCAGGCCACCTGATCCTTGTCAGTTTCGAGACGCCAATGGGCGCGCTGTTCAGTCATTGCCACATCCCCTGGTGATCATTTGTCTGTGCACGCTGGCGCCTGTTCAGGCCTTGGCGGCAGCCGCCGGATCGGAAACTCCGACAGTCTGCGGCTCCAGTTCAAAGTCGAACACCAGCGGAAGATGGTCGGACAGCGGCACCGCCGGGATTTCGAATGCCTTGGGCAGGATGCCTTCACCGTACAGGATGAAATCGAGCTCCTTGCGCGGCCAGCGGCTCGGATAGGAGGGGAGGCCAGCGACATTCGCGCTGCGCAGGCCCGCTGCCTGCATGAACAGGTAGATTTCGTGCTCACCCCAGAAGGTATTGAAATCGCCGGCGACGATGACCGGCTTCGACTGGCGGCGTACCAGCTGGTGCAGGTGGCGCAGTTGGGAGTGGCGATGCCGGAACTTCAGCGAGAGGTGAACCAGGAATATCGCGACTTCGTCGAGTTCAAGCTCGATGATGAGTTTCTTGATGCCGGTATCGAAATAATGGAAGCGCTCGCCGTGCACGCGTGGCGCGGCCAGGAAGGCATTGGCCTGCTTGCGCACAATCGGCATGAACTGATTGAAGGAGCCCTCGCCGTACTTGCACTGGTAAGTCGAGTAGTGCGCCAGGCGGTTGGCAATGAATTCAGCCTGATTGACCATGCCACTGCGGATCGAGCCGGTATCCACCTCGATGAGCCCGACCACATCGGGATCGCGCTCGCGGATGAAATCGGTTATCCGCTCGAGGACGTGGCTGCTGCTTCGCAGATAGCCGGCACCCGGCACCGGCAGATGAAATGCCGGTCCGGTGCCGGTGGCATAGCGGATGTTGAAGACGAGCAGTCGCACCTGGCGTTATTACCTGCTGGGCGGCAAAAGACGTATTCTAGGCGCTGGAGCCTCACGAGGGGCGCGATCCGTGTCTGAAAGCAATCCGATCCGGCTGTTCGTCAGTCACCTGTACGCGACTGACGAGGCCTATTTCCGGGTATTCGAGTACCTCGAGAGCGCGGTCAATTTCTTCTACAGGAACTGCTCGACGCCCGACAAGCCGCCCCACAGCATGGAACGCGAGGCGCTCAAGGAGGACCTGCGCAGACAGATCAATGAGGCCGAGGCCGTGATAATCCTGAGCGACCTGCATGGACGCGACCAGGTCCTGATCGAGTTCCAGGCGCTGTACTCGAAGGCCAGTGAAAAACCGGTCATCGTCATGGAGCCATTCGGTACCGGCAAGCCGGTAGCGAAGGAGTTGCGTGAACTGGCCGACGTGGTCGTCGGGTGGAACACGCGGGAGTTGTCAGACAAGATCCGGGCGCAGGCGCGTCACGAGGACACGACCCGCTGGGACGTCATCGATTTCAAACCCGAGTGAGGCTGATCAGGGTCGGAATACGGGCTGAGGTGTCGACCGGCGCCTTGGGCCGGCGGATGCCATGACCGTTTCCCTGGTCGTCGGCCTGGCGGTTTCCAGTGGCCGCGGCATGACTTGAGCCATTGACCCGATGCAGGGCGCCCAGGAGCGTCACGATGCGCACAGCGCAGGCGTCGGCCTCGGCGGGTGACATCTTGCGCACTGTGGCAACCACGGCGGATTCGCCGCGCAATGGACTGATCTGGGTCATCTGCCTGCACAGGGCCTCGAAGTCGGCACGCAGCGCGCTCGGCATTTCTGAAGACGGCATGTGCTGCAAGTGACGTGAGAAAGCATCCGTAAGTCTTTGTTTCAAACAAGTGGACTTGGTCAACTCCAGCGTAGCCTTGTGAAAGTTCTCCCAGGCGGCAGCACTCATTAAAGTATCCCTGATTTTTGAATCGTTATTTATTTCGAGCGGACTGGAACAATCTGAAGCTCCAAACCGGGCCGATGTGTATCGAAATCGGGTCCCCGTCCCATCAAGTCGATACAAGCTGAATATAGCGCGAATTCTAGAATTGTGAAGATGCGATCCGAGATTTTCTTGTATTAGGTCAAGCATTTAAGTTCTATACTTCTAGTATTGTTGTTACAACGGTGCCTTATGCAACAAGCAACGAATCAAAAGGTTGCAATCCTCGCTGCACTGGCCCAGCTGACGCGCCTCAGAATCGTGGCCCTGGTGGCAGATGCGGGCCCCAAGGGTATGTCTGCCGGGGAAATCGCGCGCGCGCTGCATTGCCCGGCGTCCACGCTGTCGTTTCATCTGAAGGATCTCAGCCGGGCCGGGCTGCTGGAGGCACGAAGCCGCGGCCGATTCGTGATCTATGCCGTCCAGGATGGGGTCCTCGACGAGCTCGCCCGATTCATCGACGGACTCCGCGGCGCCCAGACTCCGGCAGCTGCGAAAGCGCGCCCGCCGCGTGAGCGGCGGGGTGTCCGCAAGGGCGCCGGGGCCGACCGTAGCCAACTCTCGATCTTCGGCGAATGACTGCGGTCGCGGCCCGCTAGTTGCGGACGAGGTGGGCGACAAAATCGTCCACCGCCATGGCGTCAAGCCGCCCGGTATCAGCGAACAGTTCCTCAATGCGTCTGCGCTGCCGCTCGGGAAACAGTGCGGCCACCGCTGATTCGAATTTCCGCAGCAGCAGCGGATAGGCTTGGTCGCGCCGCTTGCGGTGCCCGAGCGGATAGTCCACCTGGACACGCGGTGTGCTGCTGCCGTCCCTGAATGTCACCTGGATCGCATTGCCGATATAGCGCTTGTCGGCTGCGTAGTAGTCCGCCGTGAATTGCGGGTTCTCGCGCACCTGCATGCATGCGCGCAGCTGGTCAATGCGCGGATCGGAGGCGACGTCGTCCTCGTAATCTTGCGCGCCGAGACGGCCGAAGATCAGTGGCACCGCGACCATGTACTGGATGCAATGGTCGCGGTCCGCCGGGTTTCCCAGCGGGCCGGTCTTGTCGATGATCCGCAGCCCCGGTTCCTGGGTCTCGATGACGATGCGCTCGATCGATCCGATCCGGTCCTTGACCTGAGGATGCAGCTGCATTGCGCATTCAACCGCGGTCTGGGCATGAAACTCGGCGGGGTAGCTGATCTTGAACAGCACGTTTTCCATGACGTAGCTGCCGAATTTCCGGGGGTAGGAGAATGCCTTTCCGCGGAACAGCACATCGTAAAAACCCCATTGCGGCGCCGACAGCGCGGACGGATACCCCATCTCGCCACTCATGGCGATCAGGGCATGGCGCAAGCCGCGGCTGGTCGCATCGCCGGCCGCCCAGCTCTTGCGTGAACCGGTGTTTGGCGCGTGCCGGTAGGTGCGAAGCGCGCCCCCATCGATCCATGCGTTGGAAACGGCATTGACGATCTGGGCGCGGGTGCCGCCGAGCATCGCCGTGACCACGGCAGTCGTTGCGACGCGCACCAGTATCACGTGATCAAGCCCCACGCGGTTGTAGGAATTCTCGAGCGCCGTGACGCCCTGGATCTCGTGGGCCTTGATCATGGCGGTCAGCAGATTCCGCACCGAAGGCGGCTTGCGCCCCTCGGCGAGCGCCTTGCGCGACAGCCAGTCGGCGACCGCGAGAATTCCGCCCAGATTGTCGGATGGATGTCCCCATTCGGCCGCGAGCCAGGTGTCGTTGAAATCGAGCCAGCGGATCATCGTGCCGATGTTGAACGCGGCCTGCACAGGGTCGAGCTCGTAGCTCGTACCGGGCACCCTGGCGCCACCCGCCATGGTCGCTCCGGGAACAACCGGCCCCAGCAGGCGCGTACAGGCGGGATAGGCGAGCGCCTGGAATGCGCAGGCGAGCGTATCCATCAGGCAATAACGTGCGGTCTCGTAAGCGAGCGAGCTTTCGATTCTGGCGGAGTGCGCATACTCCGCGATATCCACCAGTACCTGATCCGGTGACGGACGTGCTGCCGACCGGCGGTCACGAGGGCTCATCCGGACTGGCTCAGCGCCGGTCCGGGGCAGGGACGCTGCGCGGCTCCGGCCCGGTGTAGTTCGCGCTGGGACGGATGATCTTGCCGTCCTGGCGCTGTTCGATCACATGTGCGCCCCAGCCGGTCGTGCGCGAGATCACGAACAACGGCGTGAACATCGCCATCGGCACGCCCATCAGGTGATAGGAAACCGCGCTGAACCAGTCCAGATTCGCGAATATCTTCCTGTGTTCCCACATCACCGATTCGATGCGCTCGGCAATACTGTAGATTCGCACATCGCCGGCGTCCGCCGCGAGCTTCGCAGCGACGCGCTTGATCACGGCATTGCGCGGATCGGAGACCGTGTAGACCGGGTGACCGAAGCCGATGATGACTTCCTTCGCTTCAAGGCGTCTGCGGATGTCCCGCGCCGCCTCGTCGGCGTCGCGATAGCGGTGCTGTATCTCGAGTGCAGCTTCGTTGGCACCGCCGTGCTTCGGGCCGCGCAGCGCGCCGATTGCGCCTGCGACACAGGAATGCATGTCCGAACCGGTGCCGGCAATCACGCGGGCCGTGAATGTCGAGGCATTGAACTCATGCTCGGCGTAAAGGATCAGCGATGTGTGCATCGCGCGCACCCAAGCCTGCTGCGGCGCGCGGCCATGCAGCAGATGCAGGAAATGCCCGCCGATCGAATCATCGTCCGTGCTGACGTCGATGCGCCGCTGGCCGTGTGCGAAGTGATACCAGTAGCAGAGCATCGACGGCAGCGATGCCACCAGCCGGTCCACGATCTGCTGGGCGGCGCCGGCGGCATGCATCGGATGCTCGGGCGCCTCACAACCGAGCGCCGAGACACCGGTACGCAGGACATCCATCGGGTGCGCCGTCGCCGGCAGCAGTTCGAGCACCCCGCAGAGCCGCTCGCTGAGGCCGCGCATCCCGCGCAGGCGCGCCTTGTATGCCAGCAACTCGGCCGGCGTCGGCAGTTTGCCGTGCACCAGCAGGTGGGAGATTTCCTCGAATTCGCATGACTCGGCGATGTCCAGGATGTCGTAACCGCGGTAGTGCAGTTCACTGCCGCTCTGGCCAACCGTGCAGATGGCGGTATTGCCGGCCATGACGCCTGACAGGGCGACGGCTTTCTTCGCCCTGAAGCCTGCTGTGTTCTCGGCTGCCATCGTCATGGCTCCCGGCTGCCCGCGTAGAGTTCGTCGAGTTTGCGTTCGTATTCGTGATATCCGAGCACTTCGTAAAGCTCCGCGCGCGTCTGCATCTGGTCGACGACCGCCCGTTGCGATCCATCGCGGCGGATCGCTTCATAAACGGCTGTGGTTGCGCGCCCCATCGCACGAAATGCCGACAGCGGATAGAGCACGAGCTTCAGCCCCGCATCCCCGAGCTCGGACACGGTAAAGAGGGGAGTGCGGCCGAATTCCGTGATATTGGCAAGCACCGGTGCCGTGACGGAGCGCGTGAAATGACGGTACTCATCGAGCGAAGTCAGCGCTTCGGCAAAGATCATGTCGGCACCAGCTTCGACGTAACTCGCGGCGCGCTCGATCGCGGCTTGCTGGCCTTCAACGGAGTGTGCGTCGGTGCGTGCCATGATGGTGAAGGCCGCGTCGGACCGGGCATCTGCCGCGGCGCGTATGCGGTCGATCATTTCCTGGCGGGCGACCAGCATTTTGCCGGGCCGGTGGCCGCAGCGCTTGGCCTGCATCTGGTCTTCGATATGCATGGCGGCGGCGCCCGAGCGGATCAGGTCGCGGGTAGTGCGGGCGATGGAAAATGCCGCACCCCAGCCGGTGTCGGCATCGACCAGCAGCGGCAGTTCGCAGGCGCCGGTAATGCGGCGCACATCCTCGCAGACATCGTTCAGCGTAGTGACACCGAGGTCGGGAAGCCCGAATGACGCATTGGCGACACCCGCACCCGACAGGTAGATCGCCCGGAAACCGGTTCTGGCTGCGAGCATCGCGCTGAATGCATTGATCGTGCCAATGACCTGCAGCGGCCGTTCGTCATCGACGGCGGCTCGGAATCGGTGTCCGGCAGAGACGGTCGGCATTTGACTCAATGATAACCAGTTGGGGGCCGCTATTGCGCTCAAACAACAACCTTGACCCCGCATACGAGCCCCTCAATACCGAAGAGTATTGCGTGTTTGGCGGCAGGTGCTACGCTTGCGCTCGGCAAACGGGGGGGGCCTGGACCGTTTGTCTGGAATATCCAACAAGGCTTCCTGGGGAGGAGTTCCACATGTCCCACCATCGCATGCGTTGCCCGGCAATTACGTCTGCTGTGATTTTCGCCCTCGCCAGTGGCGGCGCAGCGGCTCAGGAGGAAGCGGCGACGCTTGACGAGATCACGGTGACGGCGCAGAAGCGCGCCGAATCCCTGCAGGACGTCCCGATCGCCGTGACCGCCGTCTCCGGCGCCAAGATCGCCCAGGCCGGCATCATGAAGATCGAGGACCTGAAAAATTACGTCCCGACGCTGTTCATGACCGAAACGGCGATCGGCAACAATATTTCGATCCGCGGCATCTTCTCGGGCGTCAATCCCGGATTTGAACAGTCGGTCGGAACCTATGTGGACGGCATCTATCGCGGCCGTCCGCAGCAGACGCGCGCGCCATTCCTGGATCTCGAGCGGGTCGAAGTGCTGCGCGGCCCGCAAATGATCCTGTTCGGTAAGGGCAGCGTCGGCGGCGCGCTGAATATCACGACCGCGCGGCCAACCGATGAATTCGAGGCGATGGTGTCGGCGCTGTACGAGGCTCGGTATGAGGAGCAGGAATTGACGGCCGTCATTTCGGGACCATTTACCGACCGATTCCGTGGCCGGTTGGCGGCGCGCTACCGCGAAGTCGATGGCGCGATCGAGAATGCCACGCTCGGCACCGACGATCCAAGCCGCGAGGAGACGACTGTCCGCGCCTGGCTGGAGATGGATATAACCGACAATGTGACCGCTTCGCTGAAAGCGGAGCATGGCGAGTTCGACGTGCTCGGCCGCCAGATCGAGATCACGCAGGAGCTTCCTGCGGCGGCCGGCCCGTTCACGGGGCGGACATACTCGCAGATCCTCAGGTTATTCGGGCAGAGTCCGACAGTCCTGAACAACACCGCCGACTATGTGCGCTCGTCGAATGGCGATTTCAGCAACAACGACACCGACGAATTCGCGCTGCAGATCGACTGGCGGCTTGGCGAGAACACCGTGACAGCGGTCACGGGATTTTCGCAATATTCATTCGACGAGTTGTGCGACTGCGACTTTACGGGCGCCAACGTATTCAATGTCAACATGGGCGAGGAGTTCGAGCAGACCAGCCAGGAGATCCGCCTGACTTCGCCCACCGGCGGCAAGATCGAGTACCTGCTGGGCGCCTACTACGAGACCTCGGACCTCGATTTCGGGGACTCGATTCAGGTGCCGGCCAACAGCGTGCTGGTGCCCTTGTTGAACGGCAATCCGGCGTTCTGCCTGCCCGGGTCAGTGCCTCCATTTGCCCCGCAACCGCCCTTTGCTCCGCTTTGCGGCATCGCGGGCTCGATGCTCGCAAATACCGGGACACCGCGTGTATTTACGCAGAATGCCGATACTTATGCGGCCTTTGCACAGCTTAGCTGGAACATATCGGAGGAATTCCGCACGACCATTGGTCTGCGATACATGAATCATGAAAAGGACGCGCTGCGTTCACTGCTGGTCACCGACATCAATGGCGCTCCGCTCGTCGGCGCGCAGGCGGTGTTTGCACCGATCGTCTACCGTGCCGCGTTCAACGTGCGTCAGCAGAATCCCGCCTCGCTGACGGCGCCATGCTGCACCGGCAGCCGAAGCGAGGAACAGTTGCTGCCTTCTTTCACATTCGAGTGGAAGCCCAGCGACAGCACGATGCTCTATTTCAGCTGGAAGCAGGGCGCCAAGTCGGGCGGATATGACGCGCGTTCCAACAATCCGACCGCGCCGCCGGCAGTTCGATGCACCAATCCACCGGCAAACAACATGCCCGCGGGTTGCACGCCATTGAATGGCATCGGCTCATTCGAATACGGTGAGGAGACGTCGGACAACGTCGAAATGGGAACCAAGCTGAGTTTCGGCGGGGCATTCGAGATGAATGCCGCATTCTTCTGGACCGATTTCAAGAATCTCCAGGTCAGCACCTTCGACGGCGTGCTCGGCTTCAATGTCCGCAATGCCGGTGAGGCGCAGATCAGGGGCCTCGAGATCGACGCGCGCTGGCAGGCAACCCAGAACCTGATGTTCTCGAGCAGCATCGCCTACACCGACTTCGAGTTCCAGGACTACATCGGTCAGTGTTTCTTTGGCCAGCCATCGAACGCCGGGGACGGACTCAACTGCGACTACAGCGGCAAGACCAACGAATTCGTCGCCCCCTGGGTCGCGACCCTGGCCGCCAATTACACGCGGCCGATCGGTTCGAACATGAGTTTCCACCTCGGCATGGACCTGTACTACACGGACGAATACTTCGTGGCGCCGACGCTCGATCCCAAGCAGAAGCAGGAGTCTTACTACAAGGTGAATGGCCGCATGGGCATCGGCGACGCCGATGGCTCATGGGATGTCTCGCTGATCGGCAAGAACCTGTTCAACGAGCAGATCCAGCCCTACGGCAATGACACGCCGCTCGCGGGCCGGACATTCGGCGCTTTCAGTGCCTGGCGCTTCGTGGAACCGGGGAGTTCCCTGGCCTTGCAGGGCACGGTCCGTTTCTGATGGATGATCGTCAAGGCCCCGGCCCGGCAACGGGTCGGGGCCTTTTTTTCTGCCCGGTATGACAAGGGAGCCGGCCAAGGCACCGGCTGATCGCGGGATGAAGCGGCCATTCCGCTGCGGTCTCGAGGATCTGGGCAACGGCCTGTATGCCTGGATGCAGCCGGATGGCGGCTGGGGCTGGTCGAACGCCGGATTCATCCGTGACGGCCACGATTCGTTGCTGGTCGACACGCTGTTTGACGAGCCGCTGACAGCCACGATGCTCGCGGCGCTCAGGGACGCGACCGGCATTGCGCCTGAAGACATCGGCACCCTCGTCAATACCCATGCCAATGGCGATCACACGCACGGCAATGCGCTCGTGCCAGCTGCGGAGGTGATTGCATCGGCTGCGACCGCAGGCGAGATGAAGGAGCTGACGCCCGCGCAACTCGCGCAATTCAAGGCAGCAGGCAGCGCCGGCAGCCTCGGCGAAGCCGGCAGCTATTTTGCCGAGGTATTCGCGCCATTCGATTTCGCTTCGGCCCGCGGGCGCGATCCGACCCGCACCTTTGGCCGACGGCTCGACCTGCAGATCGGCAGCAAGGATGTCGAGTTGCACATGCTGGGGCCGGCGCATACGACGGGCGACACCCTGGTCTGGGTGCCCGCCGATCGCGCCGTATTCACCGGCGACCTCCTGTTCATCGACAGCACGCCGATCATCTGGGCCGGGCCGGTCGCCAACTGGCTCTCGGCCTGCGACCGGATACTGTCGTTCAGGGCGGAATACATCGTACCTGGGCATGGCCCGCTGACGGACGCGGCGGGCGTGCGCCGGGTCCGGGAGTACCTTGCTTATCTCGACCGCGAAGCGCGCCTGCGATTCGATTCAGGAATAACGGTTGAAAAAGCGGCCCTCGACATCGCACTCGGCGAATATCGCCGCTGGCTCAACCCGGAGCGCATCGTGGTCAATGTGGACGCGCTCTATCGCGAGTATCGGGGCGATCATTCAGGACCGGACATGGTGAAGCTGTTCGGGCAGATGGCACAGTTGCGCCGGCAGCTTTGACGGCGCCCCGGCACGCTCCGGCAGGATCCAGATCATTCATAATGGCGCAGGCGCCAGTCATCGGGAGATTCCACGTGAGCCGGTTGATACACAACTTGCTGGCGGCCTTGCTGCTTGCAGTGCCGGTCCCGGCGGGCACATCGGACTGTACTTCACTGGATGCGGCGGACTGGCTGCTGGGGGACTGGGTTGCAGGCGGCGGCAAGTCCGTATTCAGCGAATCGTGGGCAGCAGCCGGGCCACAGACATTCGAAGGTGCGGGTTCCGAGCGCGCGCTGGCCGATGGCATGGTCATCGCGAGAGAATCCCTGCGACTGCTCGAGATGGCGGGCGAAGTTTTCTACCTGGCGATGGTGGCGCACAATGAATTGCCAGTCGCTTTCCGGCTGGTCGAATGCGGCGCCGGGCAGCTGGTATTCGAGAATCCCGGCCACGATTTTCCGCGCCGGCTCGAGTACCGCCACGAGCCGGATGGCGGGATGGCTGTCACCGTCCGTGACGGCAAGGGCAAGGGTTTCAGCCTCAATTTTGAGCCTGGCGTTGCGGCCGCCAAGGCCGAAGCGTCGGTGCTCGCGGCCGAGGACGCGCGCTTCGCCGCCATGACCGGCGCGCACGCCGCCGAGCTCGCATCCTGGCTGGCCGATGACCTGCTATACGTCCATTCGGGCGGCCAGACCGCGAATCGCGAGCAGTTCATCGCTTCGATCGCGGGCGGCGATTTCCGCTATCTTGAGATAACGCCAATCGAGCGGCAGGTGGTCATGCTTGGCAGCGGCGCCGCGCTGGTGCGCGGCAAGGGGAGATTCCAGGTCGAATCCGTCGGGGCCAGACTCGACCTGCAGATTCGTTATCTCGCTGTTTACGATCGGGGCGGCCATGGCCACTGGCGCCTGCGATCCTGGCAGTCACTGAGGCTGCCAGCGCCTTCCAGCTGAGCAATCTGGCCGTGATAAGGAGGACGCAATGAGCAAGGGCATGGACAAGAAGCGTGAAGAGAAGAAGAAACCGCAGCGCACGCTGGCAGAGAAGCGGGCGGCCAAGCGCGAGAAGAAACGCAGCACCGGACTGATGTAGGCTCTGGCATTGCTGGCCTACGTTTTCTGGCATGCCCGGCGCCAGGATGTACCGGCGCCGGCGTATGAAGCTGCGCATCGAATATTTCATGACACGCTGTGGGCGACGCCGGTCGCCGGCTTGCTGGGTCTTCGCATCCATCGGCTGGTGGAGCTGCCCTGGCTCCAAGCGGAGCAGGGCGGTTACGAGGACTGGCACCTGCTCGAGAATTCCGCGGCGCTCGACGTCCTGAACGAGGCCGCCGTGACCCGCGCGCGGCAGGCTGCGCATGATCGCATTGCGGCTATGGCCGGGAGCGGCACCGCCGGTCTTTACGGCCTGCGTGCGGGCGCGCCGATCGCGCCCGCCTTCGCCTACTGGATTTCGAAGCCGGCGGGCATGAAATACCCGGCATTCGACCAGTCCCTGCGGCCGCTGATCGCGGCTGGCTGCTGTCTCTGGGGCCGGCGCATGGTGCTCGGACCCACGCCGGAATTCTGCCTGCATGCCCCGGCGCCGGTGACACCGCCGCACGCCGCACTCGCGCTGAAAATCGAGTTGCAGCACAGCCTGGGCGGGCCGGCGTGATCGGACTCACTGCTGTCGAATGACTGGAGCTTGCATGAGCGCCTACGTGATCGTGAATGTCAGAGTCCTGGACCCGGAGGTCTACAAGGAGTACGTCAAGCTGAGTTCCGCCACGATCAGCGCCCACGGTGGCCGATTCCTGGCGCGCGGCGGCAATTCCGAGGTGCTGGAGGGAGAGCTGCCGGCCAATCGCGTCGTCGTGCTCGAATTTCCGAGCTATGAGCGCGCCAGGCAATGGTGGCACTCGGAGCTGTACCGGGAACCCAAGGCGCTGCGCCAGAGTGCATCCGAGGCCAGCATGATCCTGGTCGACGGTGTTCAGTAGGCACGAAGGCATTCCGCATCAGGCTCTCGAATCTGACAGGCGGCGACTACCGCCTCTGCTGCTTCTTGCGGCGGGCGGCAAACCAGAGGCCCGCAGCAACGCCGGCAAGCGCGCCAATCAGGTGCGACTGCGGCACCACGGGCGCGCCGAGCCAGCCTGCCCAGGGAAAGGTCTCGCTCCATGGCTGCTCGAACAGCACCTTGAGCGCGCCACCGGCGATGGCCGTGATCGGGAGCCAGCGTGCGCGCCTGATCGAAGTCAGCCACCAGACTATGCAGCCGGCGAAGTAGAGCGCGTGCAGGACGGCGGACAGACCGCGGTACCATATCAGGTGCGGCATCGCGAGCCAGAAAACCAGCGAGATGGCGACCGGAGTCCCGAGAATGACGGCCCATAGCTCCCAGGCTCGCATCCGCTCCGCGAACAGCCGCTCCAGCAGCAGCAGCGCGACGCAATTGACCATCGCATGCAGCAGCGAAATATGGGCGAAGTGCCCGCTGAACAGCCGCCAGGGCTCCGGGTAGAGGAGGGCGCGGCGGTATTCAAGCGCACCGCCGAGCAGGAAGAACTCCGCCGCGAGCACCAGCAGCACCAGGACGGTCAGTGCGGAATTCGAAGGCAGGCGCATCGGATGATCATTCCACAGTTACGCTAAGCTGGCAGTTACTCGACTCGAAACTTTATTCCGGAGGGCAGTCATGAGTCACAAACCCAAGCTGACACGCCGACTGGCGCTGCAGGCTGGACTCGGCCTGGCGGCGACGGCAACAGTGGGAAGCCTGCAGGCCGAAGTGGTTACACCGGCTGTCACCGAGGGCCCCTTCTTTCCCAGGCGTGAGCAGCGTGACAAGGATGCCGACCTGACCCGCATCGACGGACGTGGCGAGATGGCGGCCGGAGAAGTGATCGAGGTCCATGGTCGGATCATCGACGAGACCGGTGCAACGGTCGCGGGCGCGCTGGTCGACCTTTGGCAGGCAAATGCCCGCGGCCGCTATGATCACGAGGCCGATCCCAATCCCGCGCCACTGGATCCCAACTTCCAGGGCTGGGCACAGCTGCGAAGCGACAGCGAAGGGCGCTTTTCACTGCGCACCATCAAGCCGGGCGCCTATCGGGTGGACCAGAACTGGACCCGTCCGCCGCATCTTCATTTCAAGGTCGCGAAGCGCGGCTATCGCGAGCTGATAACGCAGATGTTTTTTGCCGGCGACGCTCTCAATGCAAAGGACGCGCTGTTCCTGCAATTGACGCCGGACGAACGGCAGCGCGTTTCGGTGGAGTTCCGCTCGACCAATGGTGGCGCAGGCGTTGGAGAATTCACGGTGGTGATCGGGAAGGTCGCTGCAGCCTCATGATGATGGTCAAGTTCGCATAATGTATATTATGTTAAATAAGCCATATACCTGACTAGCTCACCAGCCCCGGAGCGCCGCCCGCCTCCTCTTCAGCCGCCCGTTCCCGCTGCGCCGGCATTGCTGCCTTCTCGGGACTCCAGCCAGGCCTCAAAGGGAGGCAAACCAGCGTTCGATCGAACTTTTCTGTCCTGCATCGGGGATGGCGCCGGAGGCTCCCTCCAGGTTTTCGGCGGCATGCCGCGGATTTCGCGTGCCGGCCAGCACGACGGTCACGGCAGGATCCGCGAGAACCCATTTGAGGAATAACTGCGCAGCCGTGCGACAACCGAGTTCGGCCGCCACTCGCGGCAGCGGATGACCAGCGGCGCGATCAATCATGGCGCCCTTGATAAACGGGCGATTGATCAGGACGGCGACGCCCAGCTCGCGCGCGGCCGGCAGGAGCCGGTCTCCGGCCTGTGGCTCCGCCAGCGAATAATTGATTTGCAGGAAATCGGGGCGTTCGCGCCGGATCACGTGTTCGAGCTCCTGGTGCGCGCCCGCAACATGATGCGTGACACCGACATAGCGCACGGTACCGGCGTCCTTGGCGGCACGCAGGGTCGCTAGCTGAAGCTCGAGACCCAGCAGGTTGTGCACCTGGACCAGGTCCAGAATCTTCGCGCGCATCAGGCGGTGCGAGTCGGCCAGCTGTTTCAGGCCGGCTTCGCGGCCGCGGGTCCAGATCTTGGTGGCAAGAAAGGCGCCGGGAGCCGGCCGGATGCCCGCGAGGATATCCCCTACCCGCTCTTCTGCTTGCCCGTACATCGGCGAACTGTCGATCAGCCTGCCGCCGGCCTCGAGGAATCGGCGTGTGGCGGCATTGGCGGCGTCGAAGTCGGGTCCCGTGGCGGGTACGTCGAGCACCTGCCAGGTGCCGAGGCCAAGTGCGGGCAGTGACTCACTGGTGCCGGGGATTACTCGCTCCAAAGGTCGACGCGATGCCAGGGCTGTCCCGGGTGCGGCGGCAGCGGCCGCCAATATTACGAGTGCATCGCGTCGGGTATACACGCCGGATCCCCCATCCTTCCTGACTGGCATTGGGACAGCCTGGCCCTCAAATCGTGCCTTGCTTGCGGCGTTCGAACTCCCGACCGAGCCAGGCCGCGACAAAGGCCACCGCCAGCATCCCGGCGCCGCAGAGCAGCGCGAATCCTGCCAGCGCAACACCGGCCGCACTCAGCAGGAGGTGCAGCCAGCCCCCGAGCATGTCGCCCAATCGCTGCAGCACCGTGTCGATGAAGTTCTTGGCCTTGTACTTGGTCTCGGGATCGACAATCGTGAACAGGACTTCCCGGCAGGGGCGGCCGATGCCGAACTCCCCTGCCCTGCGGATCACCTGGCTGACTGCGAGTGGCATCAGCTGCGGCATCGCGGCGAGCCATGCGAATGATGCCAGCGCGACCGCGGGCATCACGATAAGCGCGCCGCCCAGCTCGAAGCGCCGGATCAGCCGCGCCGCCACGAAACCCTGCAGCACGAATGTCAGCACATTGACCGCGACATCGAGGCGCGCATAGAAGGTAGTCCGGGCGCCGATTTCGGGATAAGCGGCCGCGGCAATCTGCTGCAGCTCGAAGTACATGAATGTGCCGGCCACCGATCCGATCGCGATGATCGCGAACACTCCCAGCAGGTAGGGAGATCCCGCGACCAGTCGCATGCCGGCGAACGCCGAACCGCCGATGCGCGCCTCCGGGTCGGTCGCCGGCAGCACGAAATGGCCGTGGCGTTCCTCGGCCCAGCGCGCCAGCCCGTAGATGCAGGGCAGCGTAGCGAGCAGCAGCAGCAGCGCCAGGCCGACCACGCCGTCAACGCCGATCCGCTCGGCGAGTGTCTGGGTCAGGAGCGGTCCGCCGATCGCGCCGGCGCCGCCACCCGCGGCGATCGGCCCGAACAGCCGCTTGGCTTCCTCGTCGCGGAACACGTCCACCATGAAGCTCCAGAAGATGGAGACGACGAACATGTTGAAGACGGAAAGCCAGACGAAGAATGTGATGGCGACCCAGCGCGATTCCGGGTCGAATTTGAACAGCAGATAAAATATCAGCAGGTTGAGGGCAAAGAAACTGTAGCTGATCGGCACCAGGAAATTCTTGCGCACGCGCGCCACCAGTATGCCGAAGAATGGCGCCAGTATCAGCATCGCAATAAAGGTCGCAGTGAACAGCCAGGCCAGATTGTGGAATCCCGCGACCGGCGCCATCGCATCCCTGAGCGGCCGCAGCAGGTAATAGCTGCACAGCAGCAGGAAGAAATACAGAAATGCGAGGCCGACCGCGCGTTCCTCTCCCGGCCGCGCCTGCAGCACGCCGCGGGTCAGCCGATCGAGCGGCATGATCTAACCCGGCCGCGTTGAGCCGGCGAGGTGCGGCCGCTGGCCCTCGCCGTCCTTCAATACGAAGACATTTCTTCCGTCGCGCGGCCAGTGCTCGAGCTGTGCGGTCGAGGGCAGGAACATCGGCAGCTTGAAGTCCACGTGGATGCGAACGGGCGGCGCCAGGGGCGCGGCACCAAGCGCGGCGAGCGAACGCGCCATTGACCACATGCCATGCGCAACCGCGGCAGGGAATCCAAACAGGCGCGCACCGCGGTCGCTCAGGTGAATCGGGTTAAGGTCCCGTGAAATCCATCCATAGCGGCGCCCGACCGAAATCGGCGCCTCGATGATTGCCGTCGCCGGCGAGTCGCCATCGGTGGCTTTCTCATAGCGCAGGGTCTGGCGGGCGCTGCGCGCGGCCTGAGCGCCGCTCGCGGCACGACGCGCGAGTAGTGTCGCCTTTTCGTGCCATGCCGTGCCGAGGCGGTCTTCAAATTCGGTGAACAGCTCGAATTCATGACCGCGGTCGCCGTCCCGGAAACCGTCGACCCACGCGCGGGTACGATACGTGCCGCCTTCAGGCAGCGGGCGAATCTGATGGATTTCATTGGCGACGTGAATCAGGCCGAGCAGCCGGACGACGAAGCGCTCGTGTGTCAGCAGAGCCATGTGCAGCGGTCCGGCGAGCACATGGGGAAAGGTGACCGGCAGCATGCCGTCGTCGTCAAATCCGCAGACCTTGCGGTACCGGGCCAGATGCCCGCGGCGCGTCCGTACGATTTCCGCGCTGCCTTGCAGGCGCGACACGGAACGGCCCTCCGGCACTAGCGCCACGCGCCTCGCAAATACAGCCCGCGGATAGTACCGGAATGCAGATGGCAGACGCTTGAAGCGGTAGTCGACGGCGACCCGGCCCATGAATCTCCCGCCGAGCAGAACTAGGGGACGATGCGGTCGATGGTCACGTTCACCTTGTCGGCCGTGGTGAAATCATAGCTGACCTCACCGTAGAGATCCCCGCTCGCTGCCGCCGGCTGGCCTGAGCGCGAGATTCGCGCAATTAATCGAACCGGGCCAGCGCCAGCGAGAGTGGTGCCCGGCAGCATGGCGTCTGCGTCCGAAATCGTCAGAGCGAAGGGCCAGGAGCTCACGGGGCGGCGCACGACGGCAATCGGCGGACCGCCTTCGCCCCGGCGGGCGATCAGAAATAACATGGCATTCGCCGGCACCTGGGCAGCCAAAGCGGGCGCGAGCTGGATCAGGACCTTCGCCGAAGCTGCTGCCGGGCCTGCCGCCTGGACCGGCTTCGCCGCCGGTGCTGCCGTTGGCGCCGGTGCTGCAGGTGCGGCCGATGCTACCGGCTGTACCTGGAGCTGGGACAGGCGCTGCGCGACCATCTGCCGCAGTTCCGGCGGCAGATCCTGATTCTGCAGTGCCACCAGGCGCTGCTGCGCCATCGCCAGGTCTCCACGCCGTGACGCGACGATACCGCCGTACCAGAGCGCGCGCGAATTTTGCGGTGCCATCGTGAGCACCTTTTCGAAAAGCTCCGCTGCCTGCCCGTCGAGTTCACGCTCATCGGTCAGCACCAGCGCCTCGGCATAACCGGCGACTGCGTCGGGATCCTGGCCCTGGCTGCGCGTGTAGGCCTGCGAGTATGCGTCGCGGGCAGCCTGGAAGTCGCCGAGCACGGCCGCCGACCTGCCCAGCAGCTTCCAGCCCTCGAGATCGTCCGGCTGCTGCGACAGGCGCTGTTGCAGATTGCTCACCATTTGCCTGAGGTCGTGACCAGGGGCGGATTCCTGGGCAACCTGCGGCGTCGCCTCCCAGGGCCAGTCGCTGGCCCAGAAGTAGGAAGCGAAGGCGACCAGCGGCAAGCCGGCGGCAAGGATGGCCGCCGCGACATTTGCGCGCTGCGGAGGCTCGTCGGCAGCTGCCGCAGGTCTCAGCAGCGGCCAGACCAGGAGCGCGACGGCAAACGCCGTCAGCAGTACACAGATTGCAATGAATGATGTCACAGGTTTTCCGGTTCCTCTTCGAGCGCAGCGGGATCGGCACTGGCAGTACGCATGCGGCGGCGGACGATCGTTGCCGCAACTGCGGCGCCTCCCAGTAACAGCAAGGCGGGCGCCGCCCACAGCAGCCAGGTTCGCGGCGTGACCGGCGGGAGGTACAGAACGAAATCTCCATAGCGCTCGGTCAGGAAACTGCGGATGTCGGCATCGGTCTTGCCAGCAATCAGCAATTCACGGACTTCGCGGCGCAGATCGGCCGCGAGTGTTGCATTGGAATCCGCGATGGTCTCGTTCTGGCAGACCAGGCAGCGCAACTGGTGCGCCAGGTGCTCGTAGCGCTGCTGGAGATCCGGGTCTTCGAGACGCTCGGGATCGATGCCATGCGCACTGTCCGCCAGCAGCATGCCGGCAACAATCCAGGCTGGGCGGATCATGGTCCACCCCCTTGCGCCGCAAGCAATGGCAGGAAGTCGCGACGCCAGATCTCCGCTGTCATGATTCCGATCTGCTTGTGCAGGACCTTGCCGTCGGCGCCGATCAGGAATGTTTCCGGTGCGCCATAGACTCCCCAGTCGATGGCCGTCCGGCCTTCCGGGTCGTAGGCAACCGAGACATAGGGATTGCCGAGCTTCACCAGCCACTGCAGCGCGAGGGAGCGATCGTCGCGCCAGTTCAGGCCCATCATCGGCACCCGGCCCTCGCGGGCGATTTCGAGGAGCGTCGTATGTTCCTGCCGGCAGCCGCCGCACCAGGTGGCCCATACATTCAGCAGCCACGGGCGGCCCGCGAGATCGCCCGAGCCCACCTGCACAGCCGGGTTATCGAGCGCCTCAAGCGCGAACGCGGGCGCAGGCTTGCCGATCAACGGCGAATCAATCCTGCTGGGGTCCTTTTGCAGGCCGATGATGAAAAAAACGATCAGTCCGGCGAACAGGGCGATTGGCAACAGAGGGCGCAGATTCTTTTTCATCGCGTGACTTCCGCGGCCGCTCTTTCGAGGCCGGGCGCAGCGGCGGTGGCGCGCCGGTAGCGCCGGTCAAGTCCGGCGATGCCGCCGCCAAGCGCGATCAGCAGCGCGCCGAGCCAGATATAACGGATCAGCGGCTTGTACTGCAGGCGCAGGCTCCAGCGCCCCTGGCCCAGGTCTTCACCGAGTGCCGCGAACAGATCGCGTCCCGGGCCGACCTGGATGCCAGCCTCGGTCATCGGATTACCGCCGGAGTTGTACAGGCGCTTCTGCGGACGGAGCGTCGTGATCTCCGCGCCGTCCTTCGAGATGACGACATCCGCTTCGACCGCGACGTAATTCGGCCCGCGCGCATCGCGCAGCGCCGCCAGCCGGAAGTCATAGCCGCCAATTGTTGCGGTGTCACCCACCGCCAGCGCGACGTCCTCCTCGATCTTGAAGGACTGCACGCCCGTGATGCCAAGTGTCACGACCCCGACCCCGAAATGCGCAATCGCCATGCCAAGCACCGCTCCGGGCACCGCCTGCCCTGCGCGCAGGCGCGCCAGCGGAATCATCAATGAGGATCCCATCACCCACAGGGCCAGTGTGAAGCCGATGGTTGCCATCGGGCGGATCTCGCCGTAGACCGCTGCGCCAGCGATGACCGCGATGGCGAATCCTGCCGCCGCGATCCCGAGCAGGCGACTGCGCACCGGCTGCAGCCGGCTTTTCTTCCACACTGCATGCATGCCGATGCCGAGCAGCAGCAGCAGCGGCACCATCGGCACCAGGAAAACCATGTTGAAGTACGGTGGGCCCACCGAAACCTTGCCGAGCTCCATGGCGTCCATGAATAGCGGATACAGCGTGCCCAGCAGGATCAGGCAGAGGGCCGCGACCAGGAACGCGTTGTTGAAAAGCACGAAACTCTCGCGCGCGGCGAGCTCGAAGCCTGCGTTCGATTTCAACTGCGGCGCGCGCCAGGCATAGAGCGCGAGCGCACCGCCGATGACGACCGTCAGGAATGCCAGGATGAAAAGGCCACGCGCCGGATCGGTCGCGAAAGCATGCACGGAAACCAGCACGCCGGAGCGCACCAGGAAGGTGCCGAGCAGGGACAGCGAGAATGCTGAAACCGCTAGCAGCAATGTCCAGCTCTTGAACAGGCCGCGCTTTTCGGTTACCGCCAGCGAGTGAATCAGCGCCGTGCCGGCAAGCCAGGGCATGAACGACGCGTTTTCGACCGGATCCCAGAACCACCAGCCGCCCCAGCCGAGTTCGTAGTAGGCCCACCAGCTGCCGAGCGCGATGCCCACCGTCAGGAACAGCCAGGCTGCAAGTGTCCACGGGCGGGTCCATCGGGCCCAGGCCGAATCGAGCCGCCCCTCGAGCAGTGTGGCGCAGCCAAAGGCAAACGCGACCGAAAAGCCGACATAGCCCAGGTACAGGATCGGCGGGTGAATGGTGAGTGCGAAATCCTGCAACAGCGGATTCAGGTCTTTACCTTCAAGAGCGGCCGGCACCAGCCGATCGAAGGGATTCGAAGTCGTCAGCATGAACAGCATGAAACCGATGCTGATCAGCCCGAGGATGCCGATCACGCGGCTGCGAAACCGCACTTGCAGGCTTGAACTCAAAGCGGTAACCGCGAGCGACCAGCCTGCGAGACATAGCGCCCATAACAGCAGCGAACCCTCGTGGGCGCCCCAGACGGCGGCAAAGCGGAAGAACACCGGTAACTCCGAATTCGAATTGGTCGCAACGTAAAGGACCGAGAAGTCCTTTTGTATGAATGACCAGGCCAGGGCGGCGAACGCGATCGCTACGAACACGAATTGCCCGGTGACCGCCGAGCGACCTGCCCCCATCCACGCCGCCTGCCCACGCGCGGCGCCGGCAAGGCCGAAGAACGACTGCACCATTGCGAACAGCAGCGCCATGACCAGGGCGAAGTGGCCGATTTCAGGAATCATTGAGTCGTCCTCGCCGGTGCCGGCGTGTGGAGCGTAGCCGCCACCTCGGGTGGCATGTAGTTCTCGTCGTGCTTGGCGAGCACCTCATCGGCAATGAAATCGCCGGATTCCGTCAGCCTGCCATGCGCGATGATGCCCTGCCCTTCGCGGAACAGGTCGGGCAGCAGTCCGGTGTAGCGGACTGGGACCGATTCCAGGTTGTCGGTGACGACAAATCGGACCTCGAGCGAGCCTTCGGCACGCTGCACGCTGCCGCTGGTGACCAGACCGCCGACGCGGAATGTCCGCCCATCAGGCGCCTCGCCGGCATGGACCTGCGTCGGACTGTAGAAGTACAGCAGGTTCTCCTCGAAAGCGAACGATGCAAGTATTGCCGCGGCTCCTACACCGGAGACGACTGCCAGCACCGCCAGCATGCGTTTGCGGCGCGGGGTCATGCCGGCTTCCTCGAAGCGTCGAGCCGGCGCATGGCCTGCTCGCGGGCGCTGGCGTGGAGCCGCCGGGCGGAGCGCACGTTGTGGATCAACAGGAACAGGGTCAGGCCGAATGACGGCCACACGTAGGCGGCGTAACCGCCCATCGCGAAAAATTCTGCTAAGTTCATCGTGCCAGCTCCTCGCGCAGCCACGACGCGTCGCGTTCGCGGCGAATCACTTCGCCGCGCAGCCGCGTCATCAGCACTGCGCCAAAATACAATGTGAATCCCAGGAACATCGCCAGCAGCGGCCACAGCATTTCCCATGGCATCGAAGGCTTGCCGAATTTGGCGATGGTGGCGCCCTGGTGCAGCGTGTTCCACCAGTAGACCGAATAATGGATGATCGGCAGGTTGATCACGCCGACCAGGGCAAGAACCCCGCTCGCGCGGTCGGCGCGGTCACGGTCGTCGATGGAAGCGCGCAGTGCGATCAGCCCCAGGTACAGGAACAGCAGGATCAGCTCCGAGGTCATTCGTGCATCCCACTGCCACCAGGTGCCCCACATCGGCTTGCCCCACAGCGAACCGGTGACAAGCGCCGCGAATGTGAACCAGGCGCCGACCGGCGCCGCCGCGGCCGCCACCGCATGGGCGAGCTTCATGCGCCAGATTAGACCGATAGCGGCCGCAATCGCCATCGTTCCGTAAATGAACATGGACATCCACGCGGCAGGCGCGTGGACATAGACGATACGGAATGCCTCGCCCTGCTGGTAGTCCGGCGGTGCCAGCAGCAGCCCACCGTAGAGCCCCATGACTATCAGGAGCAACGCGGGCCAGCCGAACCACGGCGCGATGCGCCCGGCCAGCCGGTAAAAATGCGGCGGTGAGGCCAGCTTGTGAAACCACGTCCAGTTCATCCCATCACTCCTGACTGATCCTTAGGGCCGCCGCAACTGCCAGTGGCGACAATGTGACCGCTAGCACAAACATCGCGCCCAGCAGCAGCAGCGGTCCGCGCGCCACCTCGCCGTGGATCGCCAAGTCCACCGCGCGCGCCCCGAATATCAGCGCGGGCATCGCGAGCGGCAGCACCAGCAGCGACAGCAGCACGCTTCCGCGCCGCAACCCGAGCGTCAATGCCGCGCCAACCGCACCAAGCGCGCTAAGTATGCCTGTTCCGAGCGCGAGCGAAATCATGAGTACGCAGAGGGCGTCCGCCGGCACTCCGAGGCTGATGGCAAGCAGCGGCGATACCAGGACCAATGGCAGGCCGCTGGCGGTCCAGTGGGCGGCGGTCTTGGCAAGCGCGATCAGCGCGAGCGGCTGGCCGGACAGCAGCAACTGTTCGAGCGTGCCATCCGCATGATCGGTACGGTAGAGAAATTCAAGGCCAAGCAATGCCGCGAGCAAGGCGGCGATCCACAGCACGCCGCCCGCAATTTCCCGCAGTTCGCCGAGTTCCGGACTGAGCGCCAGCGGCACCAGTGTCGTCACCATGGTGAGAAAGACCACCGGCTGCGCAATCTGTTCCCAGCGGCGGAACGCGAGCACCAGGTCGCCGCGGTAAATGAGCGCCATGACTTGTGCGATGGGTGTCTGCATCAGGCCAGCTCCACGCAAGTCGCGGCGTGGCGCGGTATCGCCGGCGGCTGGTGCGCGGCCATTATGACAGCGCCGCCGCCGTCGACGTGCCCGGCGATGACATCGGACAGCAGCAGGACGCCGACATGGTCCAGATTCGTGAATGGCTCGTCCAGGATCCACAGCGTGGCGGCGGTCAGCATCACGCGAGCCATTCCGAGTCTGCGGCGCTGGCCGGCCGAGAGCACCCGCGCAAACAGGTCGCGGCAGCTGGCGAGCCCGACGCGCGCAAGCGCGTCGTTGATTTCAGCCGCGGTGACGGTGCGCCTCAGGCCGACTTCGTGGGCAAGATTCTCGCGGGCCGTGAAGTCCGCCTTGAGCGCATCGCTGTGAGCCAGGTAGCAGAGCTCGGCTGAGTAGGCAGCGAAATTGGAGGCGATCGGACGGCCCTGCCAGCTGACGCTGCCCAGCTCCGGTGTCAGGAGCCCGGCGAGCACGCGCAGCAGCGTGGTCTTGCCGGCGCCATTCGAGCCAGATATGTGCAAGACCTGCCCCGCCGCCGCATCCATGGATACGCCGCGCAGCACATGCCGCTCGCCGCGCCAGACCTGGATCGCGCGCGCAGAAAGTCCTGAAAAATTAGAAGCTTGCAATCGAATCATTCGCCTGGCTTTAGGACGCCGCGCACTATATCAGAATGCTCGGGATCGCCACCTTGGGTTCCGTCGCAATCGAGAGTCAGCGCACGACCAGAACCGGAATTTTTGTGCGCGCGAGCACCTTCTACGTTTCGCTGCCGAGCAGCAAGCGGTCGAGGCCCTTGCGGCCGTGCGAGGCCATGACGATGAGATCGGCGCGGACCTTGCCCGCAGCGGTGACGATTGTCTGGGCAATGTCGCTACCATGCATCAACAGCTCCTGCGGGCCTGGTGGCATGAAAGCCCCAGGATGTTCAACAAGGATCGGGGGATCGGCGGCATCAATCGATTCATTCAATCGGAAGAGACGGTACGCGTTTGGTACAACGCATGTCCCATTTCGCCAGTTTGGGCGAAATCATTCAGCAACCGGATGATCCCTCCCTGCTAGGGCAGCTCGCAGATTATATCGCCAAGATCAGTCTCGTTCAGGTCGACCGGGCTGCGGAACTGGGCAAGCTCCCGACGATCTTGCGCCTGTTTTCCGAAGTGGGCCCGGCAACACCACAAGGAATGAGCAGCTGGGACAAGACCTTTATCGAGTCGCTGTACGGCACTGATGTAACCAATGTCACTCAACTCTCCCAGGTCAAGACTCGAATGACCCAGGCACTGGGCGGGACCGGTCCCGATCCGAATTTGGCGCTCGCCTACGGGGCCTCTTTTGCCGCTCTGGTACGCTGGCGATCAGGGGATTGCTAATAGGGGGTCTTCCCATGGACGCCGTCGCCGTCACGACCTTCATACTGGCGCTAATTGGCGCCCTCGCTTGGATTCCTCCGATTCTCGAATGGCGTCGCAAGCCAGACGTTCAAATTGTCAGCTCCGAGCAAATTGAAGTCAGCTACATGGCGTTCGGCGGCGTGCTCAACATTTCTTGCACGTTCGCATCGTTTCAGAAGGCGGCGCTTATCGAGTCCTTAAAGCTCAGTTTGCAGCACGAAGACGGTGCGCGACTCGAATTCTTCTGTGTCGGACTCTCTGAAAGCGCAACAGCGCAGTCAAGTAGCGGCGAGCGGGTATTTTGGAACAAAGAAACGCGCGGACACGCGCTTGCGATTCCGCAGGACTCGGCGGTAGAAAAGCTCGTGCTGTTTCGTGATCGCGCGCAGTCTACGGCGGTTCGCCGGTTCTACGAGCGCCTCGTGCCACTCTACCAGCGCCTGCAAGCGAATGAAGGTGCTACATGGCGAGAAGCGATGCGCCGCACACCTGAATTCGACGAGTACTTGAGGCTTGTTCAGAACGGGCAACCGTGGCGACGCGGTAAGTATTCGGCGGTGCTTACCGCGCGAGTCCGGGGCTTGTCCGCACCAATTCAGCATCGTTTCGCATTCGAGTTCTCCGATGCGGATGTGCGTGTTGTGATAACAAATCTTGAGCCTTTGAGCAGGTACGTCACAAGCACGCTGCTTGAGTCTCAGCCGACCATGCAACAACCAGTGCCGATGTTGGTATATCCAGCGCGGCAGATTGAAGACGCGGCACCGCCCGCCTGATTCGTCCTTGGCAAGTCACAAGGAATAGACATGAAATAGAGGGTCGGCTGTACGACGCTTAGGTCATGGCCGGTGCTTGAGCGCGCGGCGAATATCGTTCCAGCGCCGCATCGGCCGCTTGGTTGAAGCGTGCTCCCATCAGAATTCCGATCTCCTCGTGCACGGTGATTGAAGACTCCAGCCGCGCCGCAGCGAGCTTCACCTTCGTCGGGTACTCGGTTCCGTTCTGAATCCGCGCGAGGTAGTTGCCCATGTTGTCATGCACTTAAACGCGCTTCGGAAACTCGTTGCTGCGAAGGAATTCATGGAGCCCCGTAACCGCTAGACCCTTGCCATAGACCCGCCATGCCAGAATCCCGCCGAGCATCTCAATGAGCGAAAAGAACAGGCGCACCGCAATGAGCACCCCGAACGCGATCCAATAGTCGCCGTCGTCGCCACCGGTCAGCTTCTTGTATCCCCATGCCACCAAGGCATAAGGGACCAGTGCGAACCCCCACGTGAGAACTAGGTTGCGGTTGTCGTTCATGACACCCCCTGCGCAGCGCTGCCCCGCCATCTGAAGGCACGTCGGAACCCCGCGCGCTCCGCTTCCTGCACGGTCGCAGCGTACAGCTCGCCCGGGACGTTTCCGACGATGACCTTGTCGTACTGCTGGTCCATCGGCAAGTGATAGATGCGCTCGCCGTTTGGCGCGATGTTGCACTTGATCATCGGGTAGGTCTGGAGCGCGAATTGCTCCTTGAAGTTGACCTTGAGGTGCCGCGCGAAACGGCGCGCCTCGTCCGAAAGCTGGTACGTCGTGATGAGCACGGGTATGACCGGCTTGGAGGTGCCGGTGACCATGCGGTAGTACTCGGCCGAGCCGTAAATCTGCGCGATGGTGTTCTCGCGCACCGGTAGCTCTTTGACCACCGACAGGCGCTTGCACTGGACGACTTGAATCTGGGTCGCGTTCTCACAGACAAGGTCCACGCCCAAATCCTCCTTCCCCGCGACCGCGCCCCGGTACTCGACCTTGCAACCCGCCTTTTCGTAGGTGAAGCCGATGAAGCGCTCGTACTGGATGCCCGCCGCCCATGGGGTGCGCTTTCGCTTGGGATCGCAGTAGCGGTCAAGTGCCAACTGGTTGCGCTGCGACACGGTGAGCTTTGACCATTCGGCCTTGGGCACGTAGCGCGATACCGGGTCTTCCTCGGACGCCTCTGCTGCGGCTTCCTCGCGCAACGCTTCAATCAGCTCGTCCACGGTCAGCTCGGTGTACTCAGCCAACCACGGCGCGAGGGATTCATACAGCGCCAAGCGGTTGAGCGTCAGGTTGAGTTCGCGCTTGGACTGCCGCGCTTCTGATCGGGACGCGCGCACCTCTTGGGCAGCCTTGTGCGCGGGGCGACTCTTGTGGACCAGTCCGTGGGCTATGACGTTGTTCTTGGCTACCTCCAGCTCATCCGCCCAGCGGACCAAGCTGTGCAGTAGCACCGAGTCCTTGCGCAGGCTCCCGAGCGTCTCGTCGAAGAGGGTTTGCAGGAGGGTCATCCGCTCCTGAACGCCACGCAGCTCGTACTGGGCGGCACCTGCCGCTTGCCGCGCCTCGCTGATGCGGGGGTTCATGGTCGCGCGGCCAACGAAGTAGGCCACCAGCACCAGCACAACCAGCCAGAACCACATGGCTTCCACGGGCTACCTCAACCGCCTGAGACCGTCATAATGGCGCAACTGCTGCACGGGAGGGTTCCATGAAGGTGCTGCGGATACTCGGCATGGTCCTGATGGTCGTTTGGATTCTCAACGGGGCTGCGAGGACGCTCATGGGGTTCATGGGCGAGCCACCCGTCGGGTTCAACCTCGTCGCCGGGCCCGCGCAGGTGGCGCTTGCACTGTGGCTGCTCTTCAAGATTCATGCGTGGCAACCGGGAACCAAGTGCGACAGCCCAAACTGAGGGGTGATCCGCATGCGTGTCACGCCCCTGCTCCTGCTCTTCCTCATCCCGCTTGGCGCGCTGGTTTGGCGCGCATTCCAGCTCTACGAGGAAGGGCAGCTATGGGACCGTCTGTGGCCGTTTCTTATCTACTTACCTCTGTTCATCTACGCGGTGCACCTGTCCCGTAATAAAAACAAGTGACGGCGTTGATTGGTGCGCGCGACTGGATTCGAACCAGTACGACCTTTCGGTCATCGGCTTTTAAGGCCGAAGCGTCTACCCGTTCCGCCACGCGCGCGTGGTTGCATGTTAGCCGAGCCTGATTGCCCGGTAGCAAAAGAGGTTGCAAGGCCTCTCCCGGAATCGCGCGGAATCAGCATGTTTGCCCGGACTTGCTGCCAGTCAGGCCGATGAATAAGCAGGAACTTTTAAGTCCGTAGCGTCTACCCATTCCGCCACCGGGGCCTCATCCGGTATCCGGTCATAGTAGGCTAGGCCCGGCATGTCAGGCGAGCAGCAGATCCCGGCAACCGTCACCGACGAGTGGGCGTGGAATCACGCGCTCAACCCGATCCCGCCCGCCGTGGAAGTCGCCATCATCGGCGGCGGCATCGTCGGCTGTTCGGCGGCCTGGTTCCTGGCGCGCCAGGGCGTGTCGGTTGCGCTGTTCGAGAAAGGCCGCATCGCCGGCGAACAGTCCGGCCGCAACTGGGGTTGGGTACGCCAGCAGGGCCGCTCGCCGATCGAGCTGCCGATGATGATCCGCAGCCTGCGGTACTGGCAGGAGCTGCAAAAGGAACTCGGCGAGGACCTCGGATTCAGGCAGGGCGGATCGCTCTACCTTGCCGAAGATCCGGCACAGCTCGCCGAGCTCGGCGAATGGCTGACGGTCGCGCGCGCGCATCAGCTGGACACGCGACTGCTGTCCGGCCGCGAGCTGCATGCGGTACTCAAATCCGACGGCGGAACCTGGGCCGGCGCGCTCTATACGAAAAGCGACGCTTGCGCGGAGCCGAATCGCGCTGCTCCGGCAATTGCGCGTGGCGCTTGCCGGGCCGGCGCCCGCATCGTCAGTCAATGCGCAGTGCGCGGCATCGAGCGGGCCGCGGGCCGCGTGCGGGGAGTCGTCACGGAACACGGAATCGTCACCGCGCCCGTGGTCGTCTGCGCCGGTGGCGCCTGGACCCGAATGTTCTGCGGTTCCATCGGGATCACCGTGCCGCAGCTCACCGTGCAGGGCACGGTTGCCCGGACCGCCCCGGCGCCGCTACTGCTGGAGGGTGAAGCCTGGTCTCCAGGGGTCGCGATCCGGCGGCGCGCCGATGGCGGCTACACGGTCGCCCTGGGCAGATTGACCACGCATTCGCTGACGCCTGCAACATTCCGTTTCGCCTCCAAGTTCCTTCCCGCGTTCCTGCAGGGGCGCAAGTCGCTGCGCCTGCGCTTCGGGCGCGAATTCTTCCAGGCGCTGCTCGAACCGACGCGCTGGAAGCTCGATGCACCCTCCCCGTTCGAGCGCGAGAGGGTGCTGAACCCGCCGCCGGAACCGCGCCTCGTCAGGCAGATGGGACTGGCACTGAAGAAATGGTTCCCCGGGATCGGCGATGCAGTCTTCGTTGAATCCTGGGGGGGAATGATCGAGACTTCGCCTGATGTGCTGCCGGTCATTTCGCGGGTCGAGGGACTCGAGGGATTCATCATTGCGACAGGCTTCAGCGGGCACGGATTCGGGATCGGCCCCGGGGCCGGCAAACTGATCGCGGACATCGTGCGTGACGCGGCGGATCCGGCCGAATTGTCGGCATTTCGCCTCAGCCGCTTCTTCGACGGTTCGCCCATTCGTCCGGGGCCCGGCATATGAGCTCTGACACCGTGTCTGCAAGCGAGCTGAAGCCGGCGCTGGAATCGCGCTTCTATGGCAGCGCGGAGATCTTCCGCATCGAGGCCGAGCGCATTTTTCACGAGCAGTGGTTCTGCGTTGGTCGCGCGGAGCAGATTCCGGAGACCGGCGATTGTCTGCACGTCGATGTCGCGGGCCAGAGTGTGTTCGTGCTGCGCGGACGCGACCGGGCCCTGCGCGGTTTCTATAATGTCTGCAGGCATCGCGGCAGCCAGCTGATCCGCACGCCGGCGCTGCCGGACATTGCTGCTCCGGCAGCGGTCCACTGCGGCCGGATCAATGGCGCGGTCGTCTGCGGCTATCACGCCTGGAGCTACAATCTCGACGGCAGCCTGCGCGGCGCGCCATTCGTGCATTTCGACGAACAATGCCCGAAGGAGCGATTCTCGCTGGTGCCGGTCGCGCTGGATACCTGGGGCGGGTTCATATTCCTGAATCTCAGTCGGGCGCCGCCACCCCCTCTTGCTGCGCAGCTGGAACAGCCGGCCGCCAAGCTGGTGCGCTACCCGCTGCAGGATCTGCGCCGCGGCGCCCAGCTGGTATATGACGTGCAGGCCAACTGGAAAGTGATCCTGGAGAATTACAACGAGTGCTATCACTGTGGCCCCGTGCATCCCGAGTTGTGCGCGCTGGTGCCCGCCTTTCGCGAGCGCGGTGGCGCGGGTCTCGACTGGGAGGAAGGGATTCCGCATCGCGCCGGGGCCTGGACATTCACAGCTTCCGGCACTTCGGTGCGCGCGCCGTTCACTGGGCTTTCCGACAAGGAAAAGACTCATCACAAGGGTGAAGTTGCCTACCCGAATCTCCTGTTGAGCGTTGCAGCCGAGCATGTGGCCGCCTTGACGCTTTGGCCGAGGGGCCCGGATCTCACGCGCATCGCCTGCGAATTCCTGTTCCATGAAGCCGAAATCCGCAAGCCGGCATTCGACCCGGGCGACGTGGTCGATTTCTGGGATCTGGTGAACCGCCAGGACTGGCAGGTCTGCGAATCGGTGCAGACCGGGATGAAATCGCGCGGCTTCCGCGGCGGTTTCTACGCGCCGATGGAGGACCCCAGTCTCGATATCCGGCGTTATCTCGAGAAACATCTCGGCGACCTTTCGCGCGTGGGCTGAAGCGCCGGGCAATCTAGGTGACACGGAAGCAATACGACGTCGTCGTCATCGGCGGCGGCCACAATGGACTTGTGGCAGCGTTCTACCTGGCGCGCTCAGGGCTTTCCGCGCTGGTGCTCGAGCGCCGGGAAATACTCGGCGGCTGCTGCGTCACCGAGGAAATAGACGCGGCGGCTGCTCCCGGATGCCGCGTCTCAACCGCTGCATACATGGCGAGCATGCTGCGCCCGGAGATCATCCGCGATCTGGAGCTCGGCCGGCAGGGACTGCGGATGGTCGCTGCCGAGCCGACGGTGCAGGCCGTGACGCCGGACGGGGCCGTGATTCCCTGGTGGAGCGACCGCGGGCGAATGCGGGAATTCCTGCTGCAATTTGCCCCGGCAGATTGCGAGCGATTTCTGGCATTCGAGCAGCGCTTCGCGGGCCTCGCCCGCCATCTGGAGCCGCAGTTCATGCGGGCGCCTCCGGATCTCTGCCGTGGCGGCATCGTGGGCTTCGGCGAACTGCTGCGCCTTGCATTCCGCTTCCGGCGACTGCGCGGGCCGGAACTCACCGATCTCGTCGCATTCGCGAGTGGCAGCCTGGGGGAATTTCTTGATCGCTCGCTCGAGTCACCACACCTGAAATCGCTCGTGCTGTCGAACAGCCTCTATGGCAAGCACGGCGGGCCCTACGATCCCGGCACCCTGTTCGGCCTGCTGTTCCACCTGCTGGGCGGGGGTTCGCAAGCCAGGCAGGGCTTCGTCGGGCATGTGATGGGCGGCATGGGCGCCGTCACGCAGGCGATGGCAGCGGCATGCCGTGCCGCAGGCGTCGAACTGCGGACCAGTACGCCGGTCAGGCAGATCCTGGTGCGGGCGGGTCGCGCGAGCACCGTGGTGCTCGAAGATGGCACCGAAGTCGCTGCCAGCATCATCGTGTCGAATGCCGATCCGAAGCGGACATTCCTTGGGCTCGTTCCAAACGGGGAACTCGATCCGGAATTCCTCGCCGCCGTCCGCGGCATCAAGATGGACGGGCCCTGCGCCAAGCTGAATCTGGTGCTCGCCGAGGAGCCGCAACTCAATGGCATAGATCCCGGGGCAGATGCCCTGCAAAGGGCGCAGTTCACGCTGGTCCCCTGGCTCGAAGGCGCGCAGCGCTGCCATGAGCAGGCGCGGCAAGGAAAGATATCGGAACAACTGTGGATCGACTGCCTGGTGCCCTCGCTGATCGATCCATCCCTCGCGATACCGGGTCGGCATGTCATGACCTGCTTCGTGCAGTACCTGCCCTACCGATTCAGCGATTCAAGCTGGCGCGTCGAGCGCGATCGCCTGCACCGCCAGCTCCTGCACCAGATCGGGGGCTTGGTGCCGGCGGTGAATCGCTCATTGGTTGCCAGCCGGCTGTACACGCCGCTCGACCTGGAGTCGGTATTCGGCATTACCGAAGGGAACATCTTTCATGGCGACCTGCGACCGGACCAGCTCTTCTTCATGCGCCCGGTACCTGCCTGCGCCCGCTACGCGACACCATTGCGTGCCCTGTATCTCTGCGGCGCCGGCACTCATCCCGGCGGCGGCGTGACAGGCGCGCCTGGCCACAACGCGGCGCACCGGATTCTCGAGGATCTGCGGCGCGATCGAAGCCTGCGCAAGGCGGCTCCAGCGTGAACGACCGATGAAAATGCTGCGTGCGATGCCGGTGCGGTTCCGCATCCTGGCGGTGCTGATCGCCCTCAGCTTCGTCAACTACCTGCTGCGCAACAATATTTCGGTCGCGATTCCGAGCATCCGCGGCGAATTCGGATTCAGCGGCGAAGAAATTGGCTGGATCCTCGGCAGCTTCAACATCAGCTATGCGCTGTTCCAGATTCCGGGCGGGATTTTCGGCGAGATCTACGGGCCACGCCGAGCCATGGCGATCATCGCCGTGACCTGGGGTGTGCTGACATTCCTGACCGGGTTTGCGCCTTCCCTGATGGCGGCATCCGCGACCGGCGCGATGGTTTCGCTGATCGCGGTCCGATTCCTGATGGGCCTGGCAAATGCGCCGATCTTTCCCATCATGGTCGGTACGATCGCCCGCTGGTTTCCGCCCGGCGGCTGGGCGCTGCCAAATTCACTGTCCAGTATGGGCCTCACGCTGGGTCAGGCTTCGCTCGGGCCGATCGTGACAGTCCTGATCATCCAGTTCGGCTGGCGGCAATCTTTCTTTGTACTCGCGCCGGCCGGATTCCTGATTGGCGCCTGGTGGTACAGGTATGGCCGCGACCGGCCGGCCGAGCACCCGGCCATTACGCAGCAGGAGATTGAGCTGATCGATCGCGATCGCGACCCCGCCCTGACGCTCGCCGGCGACACCGGCAATTGGCGCGAGGTCCTGGGGCGGCGCGACGTGCTGTTGCTCGCCGCCAGCTATTTCTGCATGAACTATGTGTTCTACATGTTCGCGCAGTGGCTCTTCACGTACCTGGTCGAGGAGCGGAAGTTTTCGCTGCTGGAGAGCGGATTCCTGTATGCGCTGCCATTTTTGACCGGTGCCGGTCTTGCCGTCGCCGGCGGGCTCAGCTGCGATTTTCTATGCCGCCGCATCGGTCCGCGCTGGGGCTGCCGGATTCCGGCGATGACCGGCCTGGTGCTGGTGGCCGGTCTGCTGCTGGCTGGCGTGCACGCGCTGAACCCCTACATGGCGGTCGGACTGCTCTCGCTGTGTTTCGGGTTTACCCAGTTCACCGAGGGCGCATTCGGGGCCGCCTGCAGCTACACCGGCGGACCGCACGCTGCGACCGCATACGGAGTCACGAATACCGGCGGCAATGCCGCCGGCTTCCTGGCGCCACTCGTCGGGATCATGCTCGATCACTTCGGCTGGTTGCCGACGCTGGCAAGCGGCTCGCTGTTTGCGATCGCGGGCGCGGCGCTGTGGCTCTTCATCGACGTCGAGCGCCACCTGCGGCATCCGCTTTGATGAATTGCAGTCGCACAACTTGACATATTGCTGGATGCCACGCACCCATCGACTTCGCCAGCGCGCTTGCGCCTGAACTTGATCGGATTAGTATGAGGGGTCCGCGCGGCTCGTGGCAGTAGACTCAAAACCCGAACAATGAAGCCCCTGCATGTTCTCGTCGCATTGCTGTTTCTGGCGCTCGTTATTGGCGTGATCGGCGTCGTCACAACCAGGAGCGATAAGACCCTGGCCAAGTCCAGTGATGGCAGCGCAGTGGCGGCCCGAGCAAATGTGCAGGCCGAACTCAGCTCGGACGGCGATCATCCCTGTCCCGACGAACTTCAGCTGCGAAGAATCATTCGGGAGGAACTTGCCGTACTGCCGGCAGCGGTTCTCGCCCGGCAAACTCCGCAGGACGCAAATGCCGCATCCAGATCCCTGACCGAAGGCGCTGGCTTCAACCAGTCAGAATTCGTGAATCGGCAGATCGACGATTACATCCGTGCAGGAACCATTTCCGAGTCGGAAATGGCGGCTCTTCAGGGCGAGATTGGCAGGCTCGATGTGGCCGGCCGCCGTCAGGCGCTTGGCGTGCTCGTGCGAGCCATCAACTCTGGGATACTCGAAGGCCGTCTCTGATGATCCGCACTTTGAACAACACCAATCAGGAGAGATCAATGTTCATGCGTACCAAGTCTCTGGTTTCAGCAACCGCATTGTTGCTTTTCAGCAGTGTCGCGTCGGCGGGACTCGCGCTGCCCTTGCCCGTCCAGATCGATTTTGCGGGCAGGACTGCAATTGGCAGCATGTACGCTGCGAGGACCTCAGCCAATGCCTTCGAATACATTGGATGTGGGGTTCGCTTTGGCGTAGCCGGGCCGATATTTGCTTTCTGCCAGGCTGGACTTGGTGAGGCAGCGGAACAGCAATTTGCCTGCATTACTACGGAACCAGCCCTGATCGAGGCGATTCACGCGATCAGCGCTTTTTCACTCATAGTCTTCGCCTGGGATGAAGAAGACAATTGCACGCGGATCGGCAACTCGACGCAGTCATTCTATCTGCCAGATTTCAAAGACAAGAAGAAATAGCCGAGCGTCACTTGCGGGACCCGCATGCCCGGCAATGAAGCCGGGTCAATCCGGGTTCCGTGATCTCGCGATTCCCGACCGGCAGGTCCGGTCGGGATCTCCGATTCGCTCGCTGAGCGACTTCAGGGCACCTGGATCTTGATCCAGCGCGCCTTGCCGTCCTCGCCCGCATAGACTTCGGACTGCAGGCCCGCCTTGCAGTCGGCATAGCTGCCCAGGCGGTTCTTCTTTCCGGCGGCGCCGTACTGCAGATAGACCCGGGTCGAGTCATCAAGCGTCAGGTACTTCGCGCCGGCCTTCATCCGCATCGTGATACCGCGTTGCGCGGCGCTCAGCGACTCGATTTCGCCGATGTAGGACTTGAAGCCGGAGATGCCCGGCGACTGGCTGATCGGAATGTAGATTTCGGCCGCGGGATGAGCCAGAGCGCCGAGCGCAACCAGGGCGCCGGCGATGGCGACGGGAATGACATTTGCCTTGCGCATTTCAGTTCTCCAGTTGAGCCCGGGCCGCGCCCAGACTCGTCTTCGCCGCTCGCAGATAGCGCTTGCGATCGCCACCTGCCCGCGCCAGGTCGAGCGAGCCCATGCCGTCCAGCATTTCGCTCACCGCCTCGGGATGCAGCCCGCCTCCCCTGAGGACCTCGATCGCGTCCTCGAGTTCAAAACCCGCCCGCTCGATGAGCACCAGCTGCCGGGCTTGACCATTGTTGTAGGCGATGGCGGTGTCGATCAGTGCGCCGGCCGCGCGCAGATTCTCGAGCGCATTGATCACGCGCAGAAAGGCCGCGACTTCGACCACCCGGGTGGCGTCGAGATTGATCGCACTGCCGGTCGCGCCGATCAGCAATTGCCCGGCCGGCGAGGCGGTGAAGGCATCGCCATTGTAGAACGCCACCGCACCTTCGATCGTCTCCACGGAATTGTTGTGGAAGAATGGCCCGGTATCGGCGGCCTCGACCAGCGGCGGCGTATTGAATTCGCCGTTGCCGGGAATGCCGAAGCCGTCATCGGGCGGATTTTTCTCGCCCGTGAGGTCGGCTGGCTGATCGGGCAAGGCCTCGACGCCGGTGTTGAAATTGAGATTCCCCGCCCCCGGTCCGAAGATCGCCGGATCGCCATTTGCGCCGGCGTTGAAATGACAGGCGTTGCACTTGCCGAGCGTGTTGTCGAGGAATATCTCCTGGCCTCGGCGCGCGATCACGCCGCGCAGCGGCAGCGGCAGCGAGAGATCCTGCTGTCTGCCAAGCGAGAGCTGAAAGGCCTCGAGCGCGTCGAGTTCGGCATCGGTCGGCAGACGAAAGTCCACGCCCGCGACGCGGTTCAGGGTCTTGGGAAAATGCTGCACAACGGCGCCGACCGCGAAGGCGCGCAGACTCCCGTCGCCCGGCGCACCGTCGCCGCCCCAGCCGGTGCGCGGCCCGGCACGACTCGCTATCGAATTGCGCAGAGCCAGGGTGTGCGGCACGCCGCGCATGTTGAAGTTGCCGGCGAGATCATCGAAGCCGTCCTGGTTCTCGAGGATCAGCCCGAACAGCCGCATCAGCGCCGGATTCTCGAAGCCCTGCTGCAGCGCGGGGTTGGTCTCCGCGACGAACAGGCCATCGGTCTTCGGCAGCGCAGCGATGAATGCCGGCGAGATGCCGAAATTGTCCTCGGCGCGATGACAGGACCCGCAGCTGCGGCCGTTGCCGTCGAAGAGCTCGTTGAAGAAGGTCTGTTCGCCCTTCAGGACCAGGGGATCCTCCGGCGCAGGAACCGGCGTGATCTTGCAGGCCTGCAACAGCAGCACGACGCCGAGGACGCCGATGCGGATGAGAGGGTATTGCACGTGCGTGCCTCCGATCAGTGCCTTTCTCCATGATAACCGCACATGCCGGCTTGTGGCGAACCCTGTCGGCTACGTGGCCGGGTCGGCGCTGCCGCTGCTGACACTCGGCTCGCCGCCGGACTCCTGAGAAATGATCACGATGTGGCCGTCATCGAGGTAGGCCTGCAATCGCGTTGTCGCGAGCACGACCTCCAGGGCCCGCCGCGGCGTCAAGCCAGCGATCGAACCATGCAACACGACGCCGCTTGCCTCGCTCCGGACATCCGCTGAGGTGAAAACGACATCACGACCCAGTTCGCGGCCGGCCCATCCCAGAAACTCGGCCAGCGAATGCCCGTCGATGTCGATACCCGGTGCCACGGCCGCGACCCAGTCCCAGGACTCGCCAAAACGCGGCGTTGCGCCGCGCTGAACAACTCCATCCGGCTCGATCGTCAGCTGTTCACCGGCCGTTCCGCTGGCAATCGCGCCTCCGTCATTGCGCCACTCGACGCGACCCTCGCGGACCCGCACGCGGACCTGTGATTCGAGCAGCCGCACCTCGAATTGGGTACCGAGGTGGGTCAGTGACCCGTGCGGGGTCACGACTTCGAGCCTTGCCGGGCCTGCCGCCGCACGACCGGCATCGACATACAGGGCGCCGCTTTCGATCAGTATCCTCTCAGCACTCAGGAACGAGATGCGCGTGTCGTGATCCAGGCGGGCCGATATGCCGCCGGGAAGCGTTACCGCGACACGGCCAGCGCTGCCCGTCATCAGGGTCTCCCCGGCCGCGACAGATTCGCCATCGCCGACCATCCGCCAGGTCCCCAGCAAGCTGGACTTCGCGCGGATTTCCCCGGAGGCGAGCGCAATCGTCGCAGCGGTTTCGCCGCGGCCCGTGAGCAGCGGAGCGGCCAGCCAGACACCGATTGCGGCAGCCATGAGTCCTGCCGCGAGCGCGAGGCTGGTTCGCCACCGGCGTCGCGTGCGTTCCTCGGCGACGATCAGGAGCCACTCGTTGCGCAGATGCTGCCGCGCGCTGAGTTCGACGTCCTCCGGTGGGCGGTTGCGAGGATCCGCTGCCCGCAGGACCCGTTCGATATCGATGTCACTCATGGCATGACCTCAGGAGCCGAGGCTCGTGGCTATGTCGGCGGCGTCGGCGCCGAAAACCTGTTCAATCGCCTCGCGAAACGCGATGCGTGCGCGGGCCAGCAGCGACTGCGCCGCCGTCGTACCGATGCCGAGGCGCTCGCCAATCTCCTCGACCGAGCGGCCTTCCATGTACTTCCACTCCAATGCATCTCCATAGCTCGACGGAAGCCGGTCGAGCACCGATTGCACGAGCCGGCCGGTCTCCGCGCGTCCGTGGCTCTTCACCAGGTCGTACTCTTCAGGCGCCTCGATGGCTTCGATTGCATTCCGCAATTCGGGCTGGTCGTCGATCAGCACAACGTGCCTCGAGTGGCGGCGACTGGCACGGATGTAATCCACGACCTCGCGCCGGCAGATCTGGCAGATCCAGGTAAACATGGAGGCCTCGCCGCGAAAACTGCCCATCTTGCGCATGGCCTTGGTCAGTGTCGCCTGCACGACCTCACGCGCAGCTTCGACATCCCCATTCAGCCGCGGCAGCGCGAACCGGTAGACGCGCGCGAAATACGCCTCAAAAAATGCCTCGAAGGCTCGTTCGTCGCCCGCGAGCATCCGCTTTATCAGCTGTGCCTGATCAGCCATGCGCAACCGATTCTACTCCCTGCTGGCGGGGCGGCTGAGGTGGCGGCGCCAGCAACAGCCGCCAGAGTGCGAGCAGCAGCAGCCAGGCAATCGCGGCGCTCGCCAGGTCGTGCGAAAGGAAATGCGCGCCGCGGGCCTGCTGTCCGATGGAGAAGATGGTTCCAAGCAGCACGCCACCGGCCAGCAACCAGCGCGCGATGCGCGGCCGTCGCCCGAGCGACAGGAAGTAGAATCCCATCAACGCAAAGCCGGAAGATGAATGCGCGCCGGGATAGCAGGCACTGCGCGGCAAGTCATCCGGACGATCCGCCAGCAGGCCGGTGTAGGGCCGGTCGCCGCCGTAGCGATCGAGATGCCAGGGGCAGTCCATATTGGTGAGCTGCTGCAATACTCCAACCACGCTGGGCACCAGGATCAGCGCGAGCGCAAGGTAGACCGCGTCCCGCCGCCAGCGCCGCAAGCATGGCTGCCAGAAGCCCAGTACCAGGATCACCAGTGTCGCCAGTCCGACCAGGCGCACGAACCATCCGCCGCCGGTGTGAATCAGGTCCACCGCCCACCAGGTATGCGCGCCGATCCACTGGTTTGCCGGCCGGCTGAAGAAGAATTCATCCGCGATGCGAAGATCCAGGTGCCCCAGGACGACGACTGTGAACAGCGCAAAAAAACAGGCTGCCGGCCACAACAGATGACGGCGCCAGAACAGGTGGCGCTTCCGATCCTCTGCTTGCTGGCTGATCATGGCGGGCTTCAGAAACTGCGCTTGGTCTGCACCAGGAATTGCAGCTGGCTGATGGAGCGGTCGCGGTCGAGCGGGAACGCGACGTCGAAATGCAGGACATTTCCGAGCGCCGAGCGTGAACTTCCGAGGCGCAGCCCAAAGCCGATGTCCTTGAGCATGCCGCGGGATCCGGTCGGGCCGAATGCCGAATCGCCCCAAGTGCGGCCGATGTCGAAGAATACCGCGCCTCCGATATCCGCCAGCTTCCAGAGCGATCGCCCGCTGTAGATACGCTGTTCGACTGTCAGGAGCGTGCGGCCACTGCCGGTCTGGTAGCGCAGCGGATAGCCGCGCAAGCCTTCCTCGCCGCCGAGCGCCAACTCGCGATCGGCATCCAGTGCGTGACCCATTTCACCTGTCAGCGAGGCGAAAAACGTGCTGCGCGGGCTGGTCTGCCGGTAAAAACGCAGCTGGCTTGTGAACTGCGCATCCCTGGCGGAGCCGTCCTCGATGCGGCCGTGCATCGCTGCACCGAGAAACAGTGAGCGGCCATTGCCGATGCGAAATCCGCGACTGGCTTCGGCGCGAAACAGCGCTGCGTCACGGTCTGCGCCGCCGGCGGTCGCAGCCCGGCCGAATTCGAACGCGTAGCGCATCCCGAAGTGCAGATCCTCCGTGCGAGCGATCTGGTCGAGGTTGTGCGTCTTCTCGAAGTCATCCTGGACGCCTTCCAGGCGCAGAAATGGATAACTGAAATCGCGATCAACCGGGAGCATTGCAGGAGCGGCGGCGCCCGGTACTTCGGCGAATCGCGCAACTTCGCGTCGCAGCCCCACACTCCAACGGCGCGTCCAGCCGCCATGCAGTCCCCTGGACCAGCCATAGCTGATTTCGGCGTCTTCAGCGTCCTTCCGGTACTCGGCGATGCTATGCCCCAGCCGGTAGACATTCTGGATGGCATCGTCATGCCCGTACGAGAGTCCGGCGCTCCAGCGTGTATCGAGCGAAAAGAATGGCCGCTCGAAGCGGACGGCCTCGCCTGAACCCTCATCGCTGTCCGTCATGCTGATCGTACTGCGCCAACGGCTGCCGCCGACATTGGGATCGTGCCACTTGAGCGCAACTGAGCTGCGATCGATGGTATCGTGATAATCGATTGCAAGCTGCTTGCCGAGGCCCAGAATGTTCAGCTCCTCGAGCTTGAAGCCTGTGGAGTTGCTGCCTCCCGTGCGATGGAACGAGATACCCGGGTTGGTCGTCCAGACATCGTGCACGGCGACTTCGAGGTCCACGAGACCGTCGTGATAGCCGATCACGCGAATCACCGGCTCCTGGATGAACCTCAGGTCGCGCAGGTTGCGCTCGGTTTCATCCAGCATGCGGCGTGAGTAAGGATCGCCGGGCCGGAACAGCAACTGCTCGCCGATGGTCGCCGTACGCGTATCGACATGCCAGCGGTCTGCCAGCTGGAACAGCGGCTTGCGTTCGCCCGGTTTCCGCGGGTCGAATATCTGCTGGATGTAAAGCGTCACGCTGCCGATGCGGGCGCCCTGGGCTTCGAGCTCCGCGTCGCCGGGCCACGACATGGCCTGCGCCGGCAGAGCGGCCGTTTCGGCCCCGGCCGCGTTGCAGGCTCCCAGCAGCAGCAGCGCGACCGGCAATCCGCGTATGACCATCATGGTCGTGCCGGATCGGAAGCGGGTCATCAATCACCCCTGATGCGGCGGGCAGCGGACAGCGCGGGTCGCGACGCATTCGATGGCATGTAACGGTGCGCTGCGAACAGCTCGTACGCTGTCTGGTAGTAGGCGACGCCCAGGCGCTCGAGCTCGGAATCCGGTGGGGCCGGTTCGTAGTGATCGGATGCCGCGTCGTAGTAGAACTCGTGCAAGGCTTTCTTCAGGCCGATGACGGCCAGCCGGCCATCCCGGTAGATCGCGATATCGTGGTTATGACTGAAGAACGCGATGCGATGCTCCGGTGGCGTCGAAAAAACGTCCTGTCCGAAAAACGGGGCCTCGTAGGGAAGTTCGAGCAGGCCAAGAACCGTTGGCGCAACGTCGATCTGCGTCATCAGCGTGTCGACCCGCCGCGCCTTGATGTGCTTCGGCGCATACATCATCAGCGGAATCTCGTAGGTCTTCAGCGGGATCTGCTCGGCTCCGTACACCCGCGCGCCATGATCCGCGACGACCACGAAAATGGTGTCGTCAAACCACGCATGTTTCTGCGCCTGCTTCAGAAACTGGCCCAGTGCGAAGTCGGCGTAGCGGACACAGGCTGCGCGGCCACCGCCAGCTTCCGGAATCCCGAACTTCTCGAGTCCGGGGCGAAACGTGAATGGCTTGTGATTCGAGGTCGTCATGACGATCGAGAAGAAGGGTTCAGCTGCGGCGTGCAGTTCATCGAAGTGGGTCAACGCCAGGTCGAAGAGATCCTCGTCACTGACACCCCAGATATTCCCGAATCGAGCGTTTTCGATGACGTTTCTGTCCAGTACTTCGAAACCATTGCTGCCGAAGAAGTGATTCATGTTGTCGAAATAGCCGTAGCCGCCGTACAGGAAACTCGTGTGATAGCCGAGTGAGCGCATGACCGCGCCCCAGGTCGCGATGCCTTCGCTGCCCGGACGGCGCAGGATGGAAACGGTGGGAATGGGTGGAATCGAGCTTGCCAGGGCTTCCAGCCCCGCACCGTGCGCGTGCCTGACGCATAGGTATGCCGGAACCAGAGGCCCTGCTGTGCAAGGGCGTCGAAGGATGGAGTGAGGTCCTGATCCGAGCCATAGAGGCGGCTGAATTCGGCACCGAAGGACTCGCTGGCGACCAGCACCACATTCAGCTTCCCCAGACCATTCGCGCGCGCAGCAAAGCTGCGGTCCAGGCGCCCTTCGGACAGGCGTGAACTTCCCGCTGCCCCGACCAAGTTCGCGCGCGATCAATGCGAGATTTTCATTCGGGTCGGAGTTTAGGTAGTACGCGTGATAGTCGATCTCGCTAGTCGCAGCGGCGCGGAAGAAGCTGCTGACGCCGTTCTGAACCAGTTCATTGGCAACGCGGCTCGAACTCAGCGATAGCAGGTCGGTCGGATAGAAGAACGCAACCAGCAGCAGGGATGAATGCAGCAGCAGCGGCCGCAGTCGCTCTGCCAGTGCTGCGCTCGCCTGGCGCTCGGGCTGAACAAGTGGCGGATCCTCCAGAGCACGACCGTCGCGAAGAACGCCGACATCAGTGCGACGCGTACCACGGGGTATTCCTGCCAGACATCCCCGGCGACTTCGGTCGGATAGGCCAGGTAGTCGAAAGCGACCAGATTGAAACGCGCGTCGAATTCCTCGAAGAAGTACACTTCTGCAAACGCCAGGAATGCGATGAAGCAAAGCGTCAGCCAGCTACCGAAGGCAAGCAGCCACTGGTTGCGCCCCGAGTGGTACCAGCGATCCGGCAACAGCGTCGCGTAGAGCGCCAGCGGTGCCAGCAGATAGGTCGATTCGAACAGATCATTCAGCAAGCCGCCCGCCAGGATTGCGGGCAGCATCAGGGCGCTGACACCGGCGGGGACTCCGAAGCGCCACCACAGCACGACGCGCAGTACCGCGCCAATGGCAAGGCAGGCAGCGGCCAGCGCGAATACCAGGCGGTATCTGCGCAAAGCGGATGGTTCGAGCAGGAACAAACGGCCTCCGATCAGCCTTGCGCCTCGAGGGAAGGCGCATGGCCAGACTGCGGGTGTTTATCAACCCGTCACGTGGATTCGACGGGCGATCGGGGGCAGATCAATCGCTCTGGGCGGACTCAGAATTCCCACAGGACGCCAATCGACGGCAGGACCGGCAGCCAGGCGCGCCCGCGTGTTGCGAAGATGGTCATGCCGCTGCCATCGTCGGTGGCGGCCAGTTCGGAGCAGCAGATGTTGCGCCGGTTCAGCGCGTTGGTCAGCTCGAATACAAGCGTCAGGCTGCCAGTCGCGAGTGGGCGACGATACTCGGCGCGCAGATCGAGCGTCGCGTAGGTGGGCAGCCGGTCCCGGTTGCGATTCCCGAGGCCGCTCGCATCGATGCTCGTGGTCGGCCACCCGCGGTGTGCGCTCGCAATTGCGCCGAGACGCCAGGGCCCGTGAATCCAGTCCATACCGGCAGTTACGGCCCAGTTCTGGTCCCAGCTGCGCGGCACATCGCGTCCGCCTTCATGATCCGCCGCGTCGGACCAGACGATCGACAGCCAGCGCGTTGCGTGATATTCCTCCGAGCTGACGGACAACTCCACGCCTTTCATTTCGGCGGATTCCGGCGCGATCAGCACCCTATCCGGCGCAATCTCCGGCAGCAGGGTTAGCGGATCGAGCATGTTTTCGAAGCGCGGCCGGGGTGCCGACTGGACCTTTCGGAAACCCTCCAGGCGCAGCGCGAGCCCGCCGGGCAATCGGTGATCGAGGCCGAATATCAGGTGATCGGACCGCTGCGCGGTCGGGAACTCCATCAGGCCGTCCTCGACCTTCAGTTCGTGCACCTCGTCGGTCTGATGAAAGCGGCCCCAATGGAGGCGTAGTTTGGTTGCAGCCGCGAGCTGCCACCGCAGATTGACGCGGGGATCATAGAGCCAGTCTTCCGTGGTGCTGCCACTGGTAATCGTACGCTGGGCACGCAACCCGAGCTCGGTAACCAGATCACGGCCAAGCTGCCAGCGGTGCGTGAAGAACAGCGCAGCGCGCTCGCGATCGGGATTCAGTTCGATCTGGCGCGATTGCGACGCCCCACGGTCGAACAGTGCCGCGACCTCAACGGGAAACTGGATTTCGGAGGCATAGAGATAGTGCGCGTCCTCCAGGGTCCATTCAAAGCCCGCCTCGAGCCAGTGGCGCGAGCCCGGTCGCCAGCTCAGTCGGCCACGCAACTCGCTGAACTGCGAAAACCGGTGGTCATCCACTCCGCCAATTCCAAGTGTCGGGCTGTCGACGCGGCCCGTGCGCACGCTGTCGATGTCACTGTGGCCCAGCCACAGCGACATCTGCAGATCATCACTCCAGTCGCGATCGGCGCGCAGCCAGACATAGCGCGCGAGACTCTCGAGCTCGGCCTGTTCGCCGCGGTTCTTCGGGGCGATGGACAATTCGTCGCGCGACCACAGGAAATTGCCCGTGATACGCAGGCCCAGGACGTCCTTGAGACCGATACGGGCGAATACATCACCATAAGTCGGGTCGCCCGCTTCTACGGCGGCGACATTCAGCAGCTGTTTCAGCACGCCGCCGCGCACCGAGGCGAGCCATTCAACGCCAACCGAATCGAAGCTGTCCCCGCGCCGCGCCACCGCATTGAAGAAGCTGAGCCCCACAGCAGTTCGGGGTTCGCGCGACGCGTCGATGGTGCGCAGGTCGAATACGCCTGCCATCCGGTTGCCATAACGCGCGGGAAATCCGCCGGTGTAGACCTCCGCTTCCTCGATGAGTCCGGGATCGAGTACTCCAAAGACGCCCTGGTAGCCTGGCAGGTGAAAGGCCTGACGCAGCGGATAGCCATCGAGCAGTGTCAGAATGTCGCCAGTCTCTCCCCCGCGAATGCTCGACTGCGCGGAAAGTCCGCTCTGGGCAATGCCGGGCAGACGCCCCAGCGCGCGAATCGCGTCTTCACCGATCGAGGGTTGTGCCGCGAGAGACTCCCCATCCAGCAGCATCGAGCCGAATGCATCGGATCGGTCAAAGCCATAGCGGCTGGTGGCCACGACCATTTCCGCAAGTTCGGTCGTCATTGGAACGAGACGCAGCTCTGCAGTTGCACCCGCCGCTGACACCGCAAGATCCGCCAATTCGGCGGTCTGGAAACCCGCAGCCCCGGCACGCAGGACATACACGCCTTCCGGCACCAGTTCGAGGGAGAAACGGCCACGTGCGTCCGCCCACTGCGCGGCGCCCAATGGCAGCAGTTCGATTCGCGCGGCGGCAACCGGCTCGCCATTTTTGAAATTCAGCACCTGTCCGCTGACGGTGCCATGAACGATCGTACGATTCGCGCGGATCACCGCATAGAGTCCGGGGCGAACCACCGCCAGCGACAGTCCATGTGGCAGCAGGATCTCGCGGGCGATCAGCAGTCGGTTGGTTGATCTCGGCTCGTCCAGCACCTTCACGGACTGCGGCAGCAACTCCGAGCTGTAAATGAACTCAAGCCCGGGATCCCGTAGTTCGTGCAATACCTCTGCCAGCGGGCGGCCGGCAAGATTCATCCCGCCTGCTCGAATTGCAGGTGACACAACCAGCAGCAAGGCCAGGGAGGCGAAGACGGTTGCTCGCCGCAGCACGTCCTTCATCCGAGGAATTCTAGCCAGTTATCGCCTTGGATGCCGGCTGGATCCGGTCCAGCTGTCGATCGTACGCCAACTTGGCGATCTCGATGAAGGTCCGCAGTGGCGTCTTGCCGTTGCAGATTAACGCAACGGCATGGCGCGCCGAGATATTGCTCAGCTGATCGCAGCGGCAGCGTCTCCGAGTGGCACGTCAGGCCGCCCTACCAAAGTTCCACAGGGCGATGTGGATGCAGAAACAGAACCCCGCCGAAGCGGGGTTCTGTGTCGATTGAGCGCATCCGTCAATGCGCCTGGAGCCGCCTCTATTGCCTGACGCTGTTACGGCGTGGCAACGAATCCGTGAGAGTGACCGTCACCATCTGTCCAGGTCCCGGCAACGCGTCCGGACGTATCGATCGCCTGTGCGAATGTATCGACCGCGCCAGGGACCGCTAGCAGGTTGGCGTCAGGGATCGTCAGAGACTGGAAGGCGGGCCCGCTTGCCAGGGACGTGACGAATCCCTTGAAATTCACGCCTGTAAAAACGAAACCCGTGATCTGGCCCTTATCCGAGATGCCGCGCGCCCGGGTATTGGGGCCATTGACCGAGAATAGCGAGATCACACCGCCGCTGTTACGCCGGAATCCGTAATGACCTTGAGGTGACCCAGGGAATGCGCCGTCGGCGAGCAAGAAAGTACCGCCGACGACCTGGTTGGTGCTGTTGATTCCCTGCGCAATGGTAAGTCGAGAAGATGGCAAAAAATCGATGAAGCTGCCGACCGCAGGGTCGTAGATAAATCCAGCGAAAATGCCATTGGCGTCGATAGAATATCCGGTCACAAGACCCGATGAGCCGATGCCTCTGGCCACAGTGGAAACGTATCCCGGGTGAGAGAAGAGCGTAAACGCACCCTTGTCAAGGATAAAGCCTTGATCGTTTATCCCATCACCCGCTGCGCCCACCACGACACCGAACTTGTTGATGCCCAATGGACAGGTTTGGAACGCGCCGATCACGTTCGGCAGCACCGTAAAGACTCTTTTCTTTTGGTTGTAGACGAAGGGGATCCCCGGACCACCAAATTCATCAACAAATCCGCAGCCAACAAGCTGCCCGTCCTTGGTCATCCCAAACACTTGCGTTCGCACCGCTCCTGGGTAGTCGAGCACCGTGTATCGGTATGCAGCCTGAGCGGGAATCGCGCCAGCGATTCCGAGGAGCATCAGGAACGCAGGGAGAATCTGCTTGAGACAATGAATAACTGATTTCATATATCCCCCACCAACAGAAAAGATTTATATGTGCTGCAGAGGCCCCAGCTGGCAAAGTCCAAATGTGATTTCTTCGCGCCCGCACGCCGGATTTTTGGGCATCATTTTTTGACGATATACCTCGTCAGGGAGCAATTCAAATAATGGTGAGGTACCGTTTCCGGTGTGCCGACCGGCGACATGGCCTTATGTCAAATAGTAGCGATCCGCGTCCTGCTCGCAACGCGGGACCGGGACTTCGCATTTCGCGTGTGGCGCACAGGCTCAACTAATGGCGATCACGATGACCTGCGCGTCTGGAATCAACGCGCTCTTATACGAAACCGCATCGATCGCCTTCACTGCAGTCCGGATGCAGACCATACGGAAACCAATCGGACTACATTCGGAGAGAATGTGGAGGCTTTAGGGTCACGTGTGACCGCGTTCATGAGCGCTCTCTCCGACTAGCGACAGCACCAGCTAGATGAATGGGACGATCTGCCCGCACCCGGAGCACGTTCATCGCGAGGCGCTCCGCCGCGGCGCGGCGCGCGGACGCTCCTGTTCCGCTTCCTCGGGCTCGAACCGGAGAATGTCGCCGGGCTGGCAAGCGAGCACATTGCAGATCGCATCAAGCGTCGAGAAGCGGATCGCGCGTGCCTTGCCCGTCTTGAGAATCGACAGGTTGGCCAGAGTGATTCCGATCCGATCCGCGAGCTCGGTCAGCGTCATCCGCCGATCGTGGAGCAGGTCGTCGAGCTTGACGGCGATCGCCATGTCACACCGTCCTTTCGAGGTCTTCGCGCATGAGCGCGCCTTCGGAGAACACGCGGGCCAGCACGAACACGAGGAGTACGGCGAGCCAGCCGCTGATCGAGAAGCCGGCATCGAAATGGAGTGGATGAGCCGGAGTCGAGATGGCCTTGGCGATCGCGCCGATGACAATGCTGAGAACCTGCAGCGCCAGCAGCGCCCAGGCGATCGCCTGCAAACGGTTCGCGTTCGCGGCGACGAATGGATCGCCCGCGCGGACTGTCTCAATGAGCGTGAGCAGCCGCTTGAGGACGACATGGTTCACCGGAATCGCTACGAGGCCAATCACGGCGATCGCGCGCAGGCCCATAATCAGCTTGTCTGCCTCGGGCGAAGGAGAGAGTCCGAAGGAGACCATGATCCATTGCGCGTTGGGTATGACGACCAACAGGGCGAGGATCGCGGCGCCAGACAGCCAGTTCAGGACGATGAGCATCCGCAGCGCGGCGTACGCGATCGGCAGCGTGGCGGCGTAAGTCTTGGACATCGGCGTTGCACTCCAGGAACTTGAGGTATTGATAAACGATATCACACATCTTGTTATACAGCAAGAGCGATATCGTTGATCGATAATCTCGCCAGTAACGTGTTCAGAGCGGTACGCGAATTCCGGACCGCCTTGTGATTCGTATGTCAGCTGTGCGACCGGGAGCACGAACGGCCAGGTGCATCAGGCTCGGCCGGTTTTATCTTGCGGCGATCGACATAGACGCCGAGTGATGGAGGCTACGGTCGGAATCGAGAGTCGCTCGAAGCGCCTGATTCTGCGCGACTTTGCGCGGCCGTTTTCCCAGTTACCCCACCGCCTGCCCTACCCTGTCATGGGCAGGTCTCACTGACAGGTTACCGCGTAACCGCAGTCGCGGGGAGAACGGTCCCCCCAGGTGGAGAATCATGAACGCAGGCGTGTTCCGGCCTATCGGCCCTTCCGGAGCGCTTTGATGCGGTCGGCGAGAAAGCTGCGACGGCTTTCGGATTTCACTTGTGAGACGAACTTTTTGACTTCCGGCCAATGGAATCTTCGCGGCAAATCGAGTTCCGGAAGGCGTGCGAAGAGGCGCGATCGAGCCGGAGCGAGATACAGAGTGTCGAACAACGCTTTCTCAGGGGTCGCGATCTTCGCGCTGTCTCTCGAACCGATATCGAAGCCAGTAAAGAGCTCCGGTGGCATATGGTGGAAGGACACAGTGGCGATCGGATTCCGGACGCGCCGCGTGCGCCCGAGTGTGATGGCGTAGATGACCGCAGGCACCTGCTCTATCAGCCCATGGTGAAACAGGGCTGACTGAAGCGATACGTAGGCCGGATCGGGTGCGGACAGCAGCTCCGGTAAGGCAAAACGACTCACGGCGCCCGCGATGCCCCATCGACCGCGTGCAAGGTGCGTGAGAAATCCAGAGCGCTCGAGACGGCGTAGAATCATGGTGGCGTTAGCGGGCGTTACTCTCAACAAGGCCGCCGCTTCGCGAGAGCCGAATGCGGGTGCGCCCAGCGCGTTCAGCCGCTTCATGGCTTCGATCTGATTCACTGCCGAAGTGCTCCAAGTGCTTCGACCACTTCAGCCTGCAGCGTTTCCCAAGCTTCGCGTGGTCGATACCGGTCCTGATACTCCGGCTCCAGGTAAGCCAGTACCTGACCTGCGAAGTCGTCATAGCCAATGCCGATGGCGTTCTCGGCGGCCGCCGGCAGAATCCTGCCCAACTCAGCGCCTGCCGGTGGGCGCGCATTCATGTCAATGAGCAGCTTGAGATCGAAGAGATCGCGCGCCTGGGTTTGCTTGCGCAGCGCAAGTGCTTCCACCTTGTGAAGAAACGCCACCGCGGGTGTGTAGTGCTGGGTGAACACTGCATACAGTCGATAACGGTTGATTAGCTCGGCGTCAACGGCCTCCAGCAAGAGGTCTGGATCGAATTGCCGTCGCGAGAACTCGATCTTGGTCGGGATGGCCTGTGGAGAACCATTGACGCGGATCCGCAGCTTCCAGCGCTGTGTGGTCCCGGTCTGCTTTGCAGAGGTGACGGCCTCCACCGCAAGGCGCTGGGCACGCAGCATGTTCAAGAAGGCCGGCGAGGCCAGTAATGTTTCGACGTTCTTTTTCAGGGTGTTGACTGCGACCGTCCGAACATCCAGGTCGATGTCGTCCGAGTAGCGGATACTCTTGCAGAAAAAACGAAGATCGCAGCCGCCCTTGAGAACGAAAAAAGCGGGATCGACGCGCGCCGCAAGCGCCCGCAGAAAGAGCAGGTGAAAAACCTCGATGGCCTGGCGGTCGTTCCACACGGACCGGCTCCGCATATATTACACGTAACAAACACTAATGTTTATTACATGTAATGTCAAATCAAGCGCGTCCAGACCCTACATTCCTTCGATTCGCCGCATGAAATTCCGCTTGGCCTTGTGCCTCGTACGCAGCTCCGCGAGCCACGCGGCGAACTCTCCTTTCTGATCCGCCCGCCGCATCAGCTCTTTGACCCTGCCCACGAGAGCGGCGGCTTCAACGTAGGCAGGGTTGTTCCTGCGATCGACGAGGTCGTCGATGAACCTTTGGTAGATGTCCGCGCCATCCGCTGGGTGATCCGGCTCGCGCGCCCGTGCGAGGTGCATCCAGGCTTCGCGTACGCAACCGCCCGCCCTCGCCTCGGCGAGCGCGGCGTCGCTGTCGCCTTCGTGCAGGAATATTTCGACCAGTAATGTTTGGCCGGCGCCGACCCGGCGTGCACTGCTGGGGCGATCCGCACGCTTCAGCCACGCGCGAAGTTGGGCCAATGCCTTCTCGCGCCAGAGCTTCCAGGCTTTCGCACGTCCCGCGCTCTTTTCAAGACGTCGGTACGCCTCAAGGCTGGGATCCTGGACGAAATGCTCCCACGCAAGTGCGAGGGCGTCGTCATGGCGCCGTGTCTTGTGAAAGGCCTCGACAAGGAACTCGACCAATCGTGGGTCGAAATCGCTCCGAAACGCTTTGATCCCGCGCTCCGCCCACGCGAGCGCTTCATCATCGCGGCCGGCCCGGGCGAGGATCTCCGCTATCCTGAGGAAGTGATACGGATGCGAAAGATCGCGGCTCTGCACGGCAACCAGCGCATCCACGTCGCCGGTGTACCGCGCCAGCGCTTCCATGATGGCCGCGATGTGATAGTGCTCGATGCCGACGTCACGCCCGGCGCCCGGCGCGCGCGTCGGGACCTTCTTCCAGGTGGCGTCGGCCAGCGCGCGGTAGCGAGCCAGCCCATTCGTTCCAAGCAGCGGGGCGTAATCCGCGAACTTGAAGAAGCTCCACTCGTCCCGCATCTGCAGTTTAAATAAGTCCTTGGCGAATGCCCCGGTCTCTGGCCTGGCAGCGCGGCAGATTTCAAGATGCAGGTCCGCAAGCCGGCGCAATGTCTCGCCGAAACCGCCACCGGAATCGTCGGTCCTGCTGTACGCGCTAATTCCACGGCGCATGGCGTAGCCAGCGAGTTCCACCGCTTCCTTCGCGCGCCCGGCTCTGAGCAATTCGCGCAGCAGGTGCATGACGCTTTCGGCGCGCATGATGAAAGCCCGCATGTTGCGGTAGTCGACGAAGCTGCGCACGGCAAACGCCCTGTTCACCGCATCTTTCATCGCCTTCAGGTTCTGAGGCACGCCGCGACGCAATGCAGCCGCTTCCAGTCGCGCGCGCAACTCAGGATTGTTAATGATCGCATTCATCGAGAAACATAGGGAGATCCGCACAAATGCAGACAATCGTGAACAGCAGAGAACAGGGTGATGGAGGCTAGGGTCGGAATCCAAGCCACCCGGAAATGGCTTGTTTTGCGCCAGTTCGCGCAGCCATTTTTCCGCTTACCCCACCCCGTACCCCACCCCTTTTGGGGTCGAAAATCGACCTCGAAAAGTTACCCCACCTTACCCTAATTTCGACCCGATTTTGCCCTCCCCTTTTTCGCCAAAGTGGGGTAACTCATCGAGCCACGCGCGAGGTGCGGCTTATCTCAGATCAGATCGAACAGCACGCGCGGAGTTGCCTGTTGGTCATCGCTGTCCTGCCCGTTCGCGGCCGGGGCATCGACGGCCACGCGTACGCCCGCGTTCGGCCACAACCGACCGTACGTTTCCGCCGAATGCTGCCGTCCTGCATAGCCAAAGCGATCATGCGTCGAATGCTCCGGTGATCGATGCCGTGTCAGTCTTCGCGTCGCTTGGCGAGTCCAGAAACAACTGCGGCCAACACCAAACCGGCTACCCAACCGAACAACGTTTCAGCCCAAACAACCAAGCGAGTGAACTGCTTCCATCCGAGACTCAAGAACTCGACCAGCGGGTCGCGCTGCGGTGTGGGGATCAGCGGTGCCCAGTCCTTCTCCTGCTGAAGGTCCACGAACGGCAAGAGCACATCGAGCGAATACGCAAGTGGGCTGAGACCTGTGTACTCCTCGGGAAGCTTTTCGCATAGGTACCAATTGCCTGCCCCTTTGACAGGCGCAGGTCGGGCGTCGCGGGGCTTTGCCTGCTCCTGAAGTGCCGCCGGACTGCCGGGCACACAGGTCGCGTAGTCCGCGCGCTGAAAGACAAGGGGGTTGCTCGGCCCGAACACCGCGAACTTCGAGGCTGCCGTCCAGTAAATTGCCCCGCTGCCGAGCCATGCAATGACAAACCATGCCAGCAGTCGCATGGGGCGATATCCATACCCCGCGAGCAGCCAGAATGTCCAATGGAACGCTCGTGCAGTCTGGCGGTATGGCCACTTTCGCCATGCGCTCCAGTGCGCGGGCGGGCGTCCCACCAAGTCGGCTCGACGCAACCTTTGCTCGTGGGCAATTGCCACTTGACGCGCGTCTTCAGTGTGCCCCATCTCTTCCAAGACGCGGCGAAGCTGCCGCCACGGTTGTGGGCGGAATGGGCCATCAACCGAACTGCACCCGCTATGGCCCGCATTCTGCTGGTCGAGCCATCGCAGGCGCGTCGCAGCGTCAGTCGGCGCGGTTCCGGCGAAGGCACCGTACTCGAACCCGTCTAGAATGAGCCGGCCGCCCCAGGTTTGTGATTCGTCTAGAAGCACTCCAACCTTGGCCGAGGCAAGCGACACCCCATCCAGCGGTTTGGCAAGGCCCCCGGCAACAAATGCACCGTCCACAAGCAAGTGGTCCGCGCTCAGCACATTGCCGCCTTGGCAAGTCATCGATGCCCCCGTGCACTCAAAGTCCCCTGCCACATGCGCACCCAATAGGCGAACCTCACCAACTGAGATGAAGGATTCATCCAAGAACACTGTTCCCTTGATGAATGCCCGATCGGCAGACAGCGCTGGTTGTCCCATTCCATCTAGAAGGCTACCCGAACAGACCAAGTCGCCCGCAATCTGGGCGCCGACAAGGCGGACCTCGCCCCGCGACGTAAGCCCGTCGAGGAACACCGCACCATCGATCATCGCGCCGTCCACACGCAGCGCGCACTTGCCTTGGTTATGCATGCTCGCGCCCGAGCACACCAAGTCGCCGCCTATCCGCGCACCTACCAGTCCGACCTCACCTTCTATGGCGGACCCTGAGCGAATCCAAACACTGCCGGAACAGACCATCCGTTCGGCCAAGACGCCCGGCAGCCTGCAGTTGACTAGGCTTAGCACCCCGCGAATCTGGGCGCCGCGGAAGTTCGGTGCACGACTGAACGAGCAGTGCTCGCATCGCAGCCCTACGGACGACTCGGCACCTTCGAGATCCAACTCCCCTTCGATCCACGCGCCGCACACTCGAACGCCATGCTCATGCACCGCGTGATCGTGGTCCCCACCAAGTAGGAGAAAGCGCAGTACGTCGGCCCGGATGGTATTTTTCGCATCTGCTCGGTCAGGACGCGACGCATCAAGTGAGGCGAGGCCGCCTCGTTGGCAAGCCTCAAGGAGCGTGATCTCAGCCGGGTGAAGCGAACCAAAATCGCCAAGGGAACGACCAACGGGTTGTTTTCGAGAAGTGGCCATGTGATCGGATCCTTTCGGCGCCGCCCTCGCGCCGCAGAGTGCACACTGGTCATTCGGCTATGCCAGCAGGCGACGTGAGTACAGAATAGCGTGCCGCGAGGAGAAGAAGGGCCCTTGAGTGTTTCCCACGCTTTGGGAGCCTTCGAATACGGAGCGAAAAATGGACACCACGAATCGTCTGGATCGACCGCGCATCATTCTTTGGGTCGGGTCGTCACTCAAACAGGATGCCGCCTTGCTTGAGGACCTCCATCGTTTGCCCTTGGTAGCGGTGTATAGCGAGTCAACTGACACCTCGATCAACGACAGACTGATCCAGCAGCCTTCGCTCACTGGACGCTATCCGATGGCGCTGACAACAGCGGAAGAGACCGATAGCTGGAATCCGGCGACGCTGCCGATTTTCTATTTGCGCGGCCGACAGCACGACCAGTCGTCGTCGCCGCTTCGCGAGCGCCACCGGCGTGCAGCAATGATGGAGCGCTTCACGGTCCTCGCAGATGAATACCGCCCTAGCGTGATCGCAGTTGGAATCGCTGACCGCTCGGAGATGGCCGAGCTACTGTCGGTCGCCGCTGAGTATGGTTCGTTCACCCCCGTCGTTGTCGGCGGCGACGAAATTCAACTAGTCGAGCTACTGGCGCGGGTTAGGGAGACTTCCGACGGCCCGCTCGTTAAGCCAACCATCGTTCGGGGCGGGTGGGCCGATGTTAGGCAACATCTCGAGCAGACTGGCATCAACCTGTTGATCGATGAGGCCGACCTCCCAGCGCTGGTGGTCGGAAAGACACCCGTACCTCTCGCAACCGTGTTCGCCGACCCGGAAACACGCATCGATCACATCTGGAGAATAATCACCGTCAAGGCCTTGCGGCAATCGCCGCCGCCGGCAGCGTACGAGAGTCTCTTCGATGCCGCAATGCGTCTCGACGAAGGCGTCGACGCGCGGACAGTCGAGAACGACTACAAGGAGTGGTGGGCTATTGGAGATGGCTTCCTCGCTGAGCGTGCTGACCTTCGAACAAGCATCAACCAGGTCTTGGCTGCGCTTCAAGGCGAATTAATTCGCAGGCCCAGGGTGCTGTGGGTCGCCGCCGAGGCGGGTTCGGGCGCAACGATGTTTCTCCATAGCATCGCGTATCGCGCAGCATTGGCCGGCTTTCCGACTTTGATTGCCAAGCAGCACGCGCGCGATCCCGCATCGCGACAGCTGACGGATTTCCTGACAAGGCTGCAAGACGAAGCCCGGCGAATCGGGGGAAGCGACCATGGCGAGATACCGGCATTGCTAGTTCTCGATGTCCCGCACGAACTGTCGGGGAAGATGGAAGATCTGCCCGAGTACGTACAAGAGGTTAGCGGCCGCAAGATCATCACACTTCGTGCGGTGCGCATCGAGCCCAACGCGAGCTCACCGAGCTCAACGCAGGATAGAGCGCAGTGGCTCTCGCAACAGCTCGCCGACGACGATACGGCCCGGCGTTTGCCGCGCAAAGGTGAAGCTGTCATTGCGATTCTGAAGTCGCGCCCCACGCCGACCGAGATTGCACAGGTCAACGAGAAGGCCCGCTGGTTGCGCGAGAGACGCGGCATAGCACTCATTGAAAACCCCGGAGACACGTGGGGCGCGTTCCGAAATCGTGAATCCTTCGAGGTCGACACCCTGCTGAAGAACGCGGGATTGCAAGCCACCGAGCTGGTTGAAGCGAAGCATGCGTTTCAGGCAGATCAGCTGTTCTGGCTCGTGCTCTACCACTTTCTCAGAAGGAAAGACAAGGATGAGCGGGAGCAGCCGCTGCTGGAGTCACTGAAGCGGCGATTTGCCGCCCTTGCCGAGCGGGCGACGGCAGCGGGCCTGTCGCACGAGCTCGCACTTGGAGCATTGCTCGAGGCGGCGAAACTCTCATCCTGGGGTATCGTCTGCCCGACGACAGCTCTGGTTGATTGGACCAGCGAGCAGTCTGTTGTTGCGAGAGCTGCGACGTCGAGAAGCGACGCCCCGTCAGGTGACGACGTCACCCAGTCCGACGGTTCAAGGCGGCTTACCTCCGATGAGCTTGAGGACGCCGTTTCCACGTTACGCGATTGGGCAGCGGGAGTTCGCCACGTCGATGCGCGGCGCAGCAATGATTCGCCCGAGCTGACCGTTAGCCGGGCGGTCGACTTGCTAGCGCGCGAGGTGTTGCTGCGCCGACATACCATCAATGGGCGGTCGTACGTTTCCGTCCCTAGCCCAGTTCTGGCGCGCGCAATCCTGCTTGCTGCGGTTAACGCAGAGGACGTTATCGGGCGATCCTTGCACCAATCCATCGGCGGTGTTCGCGCAATCTTGTTCAGGGACCATGCCTCAGAAGGACTGGGCGGTCTGCTGAGTCGCTTGAAAGCTGCGCCGGCCAATATCCAGCTTTGCCAGGACTTGTCTGAACGGCTTTTGAAAGGGGAAGACGACTCTCCGGAGTGGGCCAAGGGCGGCGGTGAGCGCAGGCTGGCAGCGTACGGTTTAATCCCCAACGAGATACGCAGTCTGAGCCGTGTGCTCTCCCACCACCATGCCTTAGTGCTGAAGCGAACGACGTTTGCGAATGGCATGGGTGACCAAGCAAAACTTGAACGCCTCCTGCTTGCTCGCGAACGTTTAGCCCATGCGCTCACGCTGCCGTGGAATTGGGGCGAGCGCAGCGACCATCCAGCATTCATCCGCACCACGCTGGGTATGGTGCTGGAGCAAATCGCACGATTGCTGCCTGCAGAGTCGGAACGATGGCGAGCCCAAGCAAGGGACACTTTTAGATCTGCATTCGCTGAGATGCCGAGCAGCCGTCACACTAGGCTCGCACTGGCCAAGCATTGCATCACGGAAGCAAAGCGGCGCGTGCCGCCCGACACGACGGCCGCCGGACTCGCCGCAGAGTGCCTCCAGTTGCTGACAGTGGAACCTACAGGCCAGTTCCAGAAATGGTACGCGACCAAGGCGGAGGCGGCACTTCTCTTTGGTGATGACGCCGGCCGTCAATTCATAGAAGACCTTTGCGTGCGCGGAATCGAGGATGGATTTCTGCTCAAGGCCGAGTTGCTTCTTCAGAATGAAGACGCTAGCGTTCGCGGCGCCCTAAACGTTCTGGAGCCGTTGCTCACGGGCGACCAAGCTGCATCGCACCCCCGTGCCTGTCGGCGTGCCGCTGAACTGATGCGACAAGACAGATCGCTCAGGATCCAGCACGAGGAACGGGCGCGCTTGCTCAGGATCGTGGAAGCTCGGCTCGTTCGGTTGACGCCGAGTGAAGAGTTCCAGCTTGCATACCTTTCATTCCAACTCGGCGATTTTGCGGACGGCCGGCGGAGGTTCACGGTGCTGCGCGCCACGGGCCATAGCTCCGAAGTGGCTGCGGAGGAGAAGCCGTTATTGATGAATTCCAATGGAAATGAGCCGCTGCGTTGCCGTGGCGTGGTCATTTCAATTGAAGGAGTGCGGGGCTGGATGCGTCTCGAAAGGGAAGCGGGGGGCGACCGGTTGTTCGATGTGCCGTTCGTAACGCGACTCTTCGCCGACAACGTAAAGCCGCACCAACTGTATCGCGCAGTGGTTCAATTCACCGAGAAGGGACCGAAAGCAATCCCGGAAGCCTTTGCGCGTACCAAGGGCGTGTGAGCGAGAGATGGTTACTCACCTTGTTTGGACGGGCCTTGCAGACATCCGCCATCGCATCGATCGGGTTGCCGGCGCTGAGTCGATCAATCTCCTCCTGACCGGGGAAACGGGCACAGGCAAGACGGAGATCGCTCGCTTCATCCATGACGTTTCGCCACGAAAGGATCGAGCCTTCTGCATCCAACACTGCGGCTCTCTAGCGGCCGATGCTCTCGAGCGTGAGTTGTTTGGTCTTGGTGGCACTAATGCAACTACCCCGACCACAGTCAGCTCGGGGCTCATTTCGGTGGCGGAACGAGGCACACTTTTCCTAGATGAAGTCGAGGCACTTCCGCCGACTTTGCAGGAAAAGCTGCTTCTTTTCTTTGATGAGCGAAGATTTCGCCGAATCGGTGATGCAGCGGACCAGGTTGCAGACGTTCGCGTCATTTGCGCGACAAGTGCGGATTTGGCGAATGCGAGCTACTTTTCAAAGGCACTGTTTCATCGGATATCAGCGTATACGCTCCCGCTGCCCCCTCTCAGGGCTCGAAAGGACGCCATACCTGAGCTTGCTCGGGCCATTCTTGCGGTCGCGAGAACTGACGGGGTCAACCTTGAGCTTGACAGCGAAGCTCTCATGGCCTTGCTCAGCTATGACCACCCCGGAAACATACGAGGCCTTCGAAATCTTCTGACGCAAGTTGCAATCGGGCACGAGGATGGCAGTGGTATTTCTCGCGCCGAACTGGAAGCCGCAGGGCTACCGTCTGCTGTGCCGCCGATGGCAGTGAAGTTTGCTGGTGCTGAAGTCGCAGGCCCGTGGCCAACCGATACGACCTACCAGTTGATGAGTCGTACGGCTGAATCGTTGGAGGGCTTCAAGGATCACGCCAACCGACAACCGACGTTTCGACACGCGGTTGTCTTTGGGGCGATGACCCTGCTTGGCGACGCCAATTGGACCAATCGATCGTCGCCAGCAGGTATCGTACTCAATGGACTTGCGGCTGGTCAGCGCGCGCCTGGGTTTCTGCTGATCGCATACACACTTGCTGCGGCCATCCGCGTCAATCGCTCGAGATCCCTCGATGACAGTGGCGGCACACCGGCAAGGAAGTACAGCTCTGGCTATGCGCAACCTAGACTCAGCGAGGAACTGCGGAGCCTCGTCGAAAGACTTGTTGGCCGAATGAGCTGAGCGGCACATGAACTGACGGCGCGAGCGAATGACTGCTCAGAAGGTGAACTGAGCGTACGCGTGAGTCACGCTTTTGGGTCGTTAGTGGCCTGTTGCTTCACAGCCCAAACTGTCGTTGCCTTGCCTTGCCTTGCCTTGCCTTGCCTTGACTTGCCGCCCTCTGCAGGCATTCAAGATGCTGATTGCCTGCTAAACCACTCCTAGCGAGCGCTGCTTCGGTTTACGGTCTCAATCAACCCCTCCTCCAGTCGGTGCATCAGAACCCGCGTTGACTGGCAGCCTGCGGTTAGCAACAAGTCGCATCGAACCCTTATCGCCACTCGCCAAACCGATTCCTGGCGCCACTCCAACATTGAACGCGAACGACGGCAGCGACGCGGATCGGATATCCGCCGTGTTTGCACGAAAACTCATCGGGGATATTTCAAGTGAGCGGCGCCGAGCGTAGCGTCCAAGACCCCGAGCCCACGTGCTCACAGACAGCAGCTACGTCTCCATGGCACCACTTACGGCAATGGCACGAGAACCGGAAAGGGCGCACTTATGCAAACTCCGTTTGCGTGCGGTCAGGGCTCGGGCCTTACGACCTCGCCCCGACACCCCCGGCTGGCGCCGCGATGGCGCGCCTTGCGGATCCCGTTGGTTCCTCCGCTGCGGCGCCAAGGCGACGCGGACCCCGCATTCGCTGGGTACGGTTTCTGTCGCCGACTGTCGCTTGCGACAGCAACCGGTGCGTGTCACCGGAATCGGCCTGCTCACGACAGGCGCTGACTGCACGCCTGCCTGCGTGCGCCCTGCGCACCGCCCACCATTTTCATCCCGCAAATGGCCTCCGCCTTGCCTTACTCGCTCGTCCCCCTTGCCTCGCGAGCCCACCCGCCCATGGCCATCTTCCACCTGAGCGTCAAGGCGGTCAGTCGCGCCAAGGGCCGCAGTGCCACGGCCGCCGCGGCCTATCGCGCCGCAGCGCAGATACTCGACGAGCGCACCGGGCTCCTACACGACTACCGCCAGAAACACGGCGTCGCGCACACGGAGATTCTTGCACCAGACGACAGCCCGTCCTGGGCCCGGGAGCGCGATCGGCTGTGGAACGAAGCCGAGCTGGCCGAATGTCGCAAGAACTCGACGGTCGCACGCGAGTTTGAGGTCGCCCTACCGGATGAGCTGACTGCCGGCCAGCGCCTGACACTGGCCCGGGACCTCGCGAATCAGATCGTTGTCCGCCATCGCTGCGCGGTCGACATTGCCATCCATGCCCCCAACCCCGAAGGCGATGAGCGCAACCACCATGCGCACCTGTTGCTGACCACGCGCCGACTGACGCAATCCGGCTTCACGGAAAAGACCCGCGAACTGGATGACCTGAAAACCGGCGAGGTCGTGTACTGGCGCGAGCGCTGGGCCGGGATCGTCAACGAGCATCTGGCCCGGCACGGCCACGAATCTCGACTCGACCATCGCAGCCTGGAAGACCAAGGCGAGACACGCGCGCCAACCCAGCATCTCGGTCCGGCGCTCACCGGCATGGAGCGGCGCGGTATCCGTACCGAGGTCTGCTGGCGGATGCGCGAAGAGGCCAATGAACGCCTGCAACTCGCCGCCGAGTTGGGCCGGATTGAGCGCGAACGCCAGGCCATTGAACGCTCGATCCTCGATCTGTCCGGCGATGTCGCTGCAGCCCGGCACGATCGCAATGCCGGCTTGGTCGCGGAGTCTGACCTCGAATCAGAACGTCGCGCAGGCCGCGAGGCTTGGCTTGCGTGGCGAGCGAACAGCCAGGATCAGCTTGAGCAGGAGCGTACGAGCCACATCCATCGACCGATGCAACAGGCGCCGGACGACGATTTCGGCCTTGATTGAGAGCACTCTCGAATGAATTCAGACCAGCTGGCATGGCTGATCCGCGTGCAGGCGTAAGCCCCCGCGTCCCGGCAATTGTGGCAAGCGGTGGAATCGACAAGCGCGTGTAATGGTATGATTTAGATGCGTTATTCCACTCAAGTACAATGGCGTGGTGCCTTAGAGTGTCACCAAACTTTCCCCCACAAATCTTAGCAATGGATTTCTGAGGTCTTCCGCAGAACGCCAAATGGCAACCAATATCGATGATCCAGGACCGGTTCTCCTCCCTGGGCGTAATGCCAGTGAACTCGTTCTCACGTTTGCCGGAAACATCGTCAAGCACCTCGGTGTTCAGATGTACGCTGGGCGCCCCGTTCCTGCGATCGCTGAACTCATTTCCAACGCTTGGGATGCGGACGCGAACCATGTAGACGTTCGCCTGCCCTTGGGCAATGCCTGGAATCCAAACGACGCCAATCAGTTCATCGAGGTGGTGGACAACGGCCGTGGCATGAATTGGGAAATGGTACGTGATGCCTATCTAGATGTCGGCCGTGATCGGCGGGAAGCAGAACGCACCGATCGTTCGCCCGGTGGTCGTCTGCTTCAAGGTCGAAAAGGCGTCGGCAAGTTAGCAGGATTTGGCATCGCCGATGTACTAGAAATTCAAACGGTCCACGAAGTACCTGATCCGGCGCTGGGCGTAGCGGTACTAATCTGGTTTCGACTTTCTCTTTCTGACCTTAAGAAGGCAGGGCGAAATCCCTCGCCCGCTGAAGTGCTTTATGCAGGTCCAATCAGCAAGGGCCCGGCAGGCACCCGGACAAATGCAGGTACAACAGTCACGTTGCGCCAACTCCACCAGCGGAAGGCACTCGATGCCAAGCGTTTCAATCAGAGCATGGCACAGAGGTTTCTGTTCATAGGCGCTGGATTCAGAGCACGCATCAACGGCAAGGATCTTCGTGCCGAAGACATAAAGCTGCAGTGGCGATTCCCAGAAAAGTCAGGCCGATGGCTGACAGAAGAGGTGCCTGGTTGTGGTCCTGTCAGTTACTGGGTCGGATTCACTCCCGATCCTCGCAAACAGAACGAGGGTGAACTAAGCGGAATCCTGATTTACACGCGCGACAAAATCTCGCAAGAAGCCACGTTTTTTGACATTAGTGGAGGCGTTACCGGTCAGCATGGCCTGCGGTACATGGTCGGGATGATCAAGGCAGAGTGGCTCGATGCAGGAATTGAAGCGCCTGATCTCATCGCGACTCACCGAGGCGCAATTAGTTGGGAGAGTCCGCAGGGGGCCGCGCTCCAGGAATGGGGGCAGACGATTGTCCGGAAGTACCTAGCAGAGTGGGCGAAGCGGCGTGCTGCTTTGCGCGAGAAGCAGGTGCGCGACCTTAGCCCAGCGCTCGCCGCCCGTATCGAAGGACTCGCCCCTTCCTATAAGGATGTCGCCCTTCAGTTCATTGACAAGTTTAAGTCCGTCGAGATGGATCCCGAGGAGTTCCAGGACATTCTCTCCTGGTTCCTGGATGCTTTGGAAAACGCAACGCTTCGCAGCATCTTCGAAAAGCTCCGACAGACTAGTGCGACCGATCTCGAAGAATTGGATGACCTGCTCTCGAAGATGGAGGTACGCACTGCTGTCACTCTTATCCAAATCATCGACAGCAACTTAGCGGCAATCGAGACCCTTGAACGCATGCACCACGACAATGCGAAGGAACGAGGCGTTCTGTCTCGGCACCTTGAAGCGAATCCATGGCTGATCGAGGTGACATGGATGTTACACAAACCGGAGGCCCGAGTCGCGACATGGATTCGCGACGAGTTCGGCCTGCCAGAGCTTGGCGCGCGTGGTGACGATGACCGCGTTGACTTTTTTTTGTGTGGGCGTCGGTGGAATGCTCCACATCGTCGAAATAAAGCGCGGCGCACATGTCGCGTCGGTGAAGGATTTCAATCAGGCGGACAAGTACCGCCGCTACGTTTTGAAGCGCTTCGCGGAGATCAAGGACCCGAAGGCACATAAGTATTCGCTTGTTCAGAGCCACCTCATTGCGGCTCGGCTTCACGACGATGCGCAAGGAACGAACGAAGCATTTGCTGACAAGGGGTGGGTGTTTTTCACGACCTGGGACGACTTGATCGAACGGGCCAAACAGAGCCACTCGAAGTATCGAGAAGTCCTGCAACGCAGGGCCACAGGGTCTACCGAAGCCGACGGTGTTGATATGCCAGAGGCGGTAGAGCGCCCGCCCGCGAAGCGACGTGTTGCGAAGAGAAAGGCTAAGGCCCGCAAGAAGAAATGAGGCGCACCAGACCAATTGCGATTGATCTTTTCGCGGGTTGTGGGGGTCTCACGCGTGGCCTGCGCGAAGCGGGCTTTCATGCCGCTGCGGCGGTCGAAATTGACTCAGTAGCGGCGCGGACTTTTACATGGAACAACCGGCGCACCACACTCATCGAGAAGGACATTCGTGACGTCTCAGCGGCGGAGCTCCTGCGCGCTGCCGGCGGCAAGAAAATTGCGCTGCTTGCGGGCTGTGCCCCTTGTCAGGGCTTTTGTTCATTGACCGCGAAGCACAAACGTGACGATCCGCGCAACGAATTGTTACTCGTGATGGGAAGACTCATTGAAAAGATCCAGCCAGAAGCTGTAATGATGGAGAACGTCCCAGGACTTGCTGATCGTGGCGCGCCTATATTGGAGCAATTCCTAAGTAGCTTGCGTCGTCTGAACTATCGATTTATGTGGCGCGTTGAGCAAATGGCTGATTTTGGCGTCCCGCAATCGCGCCGTCGCTTAGTATTGCTCGCGGGGAGGCGCTTCGCGGTGCCATTCCCATTACCCTCACACGCGCGCGTTCCAAAGCAAGAAACGAACGCCAAGCGATGGGTCACCGTGCGCGAGGCGCTTGGCTCGCGCGGTAAACCCATTGGGCTGGCCGAGGCAGTCAAGAATGGCGGGCCGCAGCTTCACAACTGGCATGTAGTTCGAAACTTACAGCCGCAAACAAGGAAGCGTTTGAAGGCAGCACAGCCTGGACACACATGGTTGAATATCGACGAGGCCGTCCGGCCAAAGTGTCACAGAAATGGATATGACGGATTCACAAATGTATATGGCAGGATGGCTTGGAATGCGGTTTCTCCAACCATTACGGGTGGATGCACTACGCCGTGCAAGGGACGGTTCGGTCATCCTGACAAGCGCCGATACACCATCTCTGTTCGAGAAGCGGCACTTTTGCAGACCTTTCCCGAGAATTACAGATTCAGAAGCGACCAGATGGACGCAGTTTGCACACTAATTGGCAACGCCTTTCCACCACTGTATGCAAAGTTGGCCGCAAAGTCGGTACTCGTCACAATACGGACGAATGGTGTCAAGAAGGCATCGAAAAGGCGATGAATCCTTGGCCTGGTGACTCAGCGCAAGAACGAACTACGTTTGGCAGACTCACCCGCGGAGAATTGATGTCCCGCGTGCGAAGCACCGGAAACAAGTCTACCGAAGCACGCCTGCTTGCGCTCCTACGACACGCAAGAATAGCCGGATGGCGTCGTCACTTGCCGATTCCCGGTAGTTCCGACTTTGCATGGCTGCGCCGAAAGGTTCTCGTTTTCGTTGATGGATGCTTTTGGCACGGTCATCAGTGCGAACGGAATGTCACACCGAAGACAAATGCCGTGGCATGGAAGAAAAAGTTTCAGGCGAACCGTGCGCGTGACAAGCGAATCACGTATACCTTGCGTCGCGCGGGGTGGCGGGTAGTGCGCGTTTGGGAATGTGAACTAAAAAAAGCTCCAAACCGCGCACTTCTACAAATACGGCGCTCGCTTGAATATCGCGCCTCGGATTCATGAGGGACACATCTAGTTTGACCATCGTTCGAGCACTTGGACATGGCCTCTGATCACGATATTGGCAAGAAAGAGATTGAGCGTACGGAATTAGTTCCGTTCCTTGAGGCTCGTGCGTTGGTTAATGGCGAAGTGATATCTGACACATTGCACTGGATTGAAAGCCCGGATTTCATTTGCGGCCGGCCAGATGGAAGTATCGTGGGAATCGAGCTCACTAGGGTTAGCGAGGATCGAGAACGAGCGTTTTGGGATCGCCTACGATTCGGCGAGGCGCGGATTGATGCATTCGCAACTCTGGAGAAGATTCATGTCGCGATTGAACGAAAAGAGCGAGCTCGCAGCGCGCGATACGCGAAGCAAGTGCAAGACAACATTTTGGTGCTGCAGTTGGTGGATGGATCCCTCGATCAACTTGGCGTTGCCCTAAACCATTGTCAGGACGACTTCAAGTCGCATGGATTTTCGGAAGTTTGGATTGCCGACTATTCGGGTTTAGAAGCCTTCGGCGATGTCGAGCTGTTCTGCCTCTTTCCGACCGCATGCTGGGGACATCACAAGCGCCGGTGTCCAGATCGGAAGCCATACGGATGAGAATTCAGCTTCCAACCCACAAGAGAATCGAAACTAAGAGCGGTGGCCGAAATCGGTGCTTTTGTTCAGAGCAGTAGGTCAGTGCAAGCCGCGCCTAGACTGGGCATTCCTGGATGGGCCGCATGGCCTCAGTGCGCAGTTCGCTGATTTTGCAGGCATGGAGGACGGGATGCCTGCCTCATGCGCTGCCTTCAGCGAGCAACCGCTGGGACGCTTCGCTCGTGCACTGGTACCGGTGGTAGCGAAGCGGACGTGATAATTGACCACTGGGGACGAGGTCTGCGCCTGGTGGCCACGGTAGTCGAGTCTTCATATAAGCCATGACTGCGCGCGTTCTAATTACTTCGGGGAGCCGCGGAGTCGGCTCCTTGGTGTTCATCGTGCAGCCCTTCGCAGCTTTTCCAGATAATCGGCCCACGCCTGCATCATGCGGCGACGCTCTGGTAAATGCGCTGCGCGGTTATATGCAGCCTTGGACTTGTTTCCCTCCGTATGGGCTAACTGACGTTCGATCACATCGCTGTCAAAACCTTGCTCATGCAGCAGCGTGCTGGCGGTAGTCCTGAACCCATGGCCAGTCATTTCGCGCTTGCCGTAGCCGAGACCACGCAAGGCGGCGTTGATGGTGTTGTTGGAAATGCACCTTGCAGGGCCACGCAAACCGGGAAATACATAGCGCCCCTGCCCGGATATTTCGCGCTGCTCCCGCAGGATCGCCACGGCCTGCCGCGACAGCGGGACTATGTGATCCTGTTTCATCTTCATCCGCGCTGCGGGAATGCGCCAGTCGGCGGTAGCCAGGTCGATCTCGTTCCATTCCGCGCCACGGAGTTCACCGGGGCGCACGAAGACCAGAGGCGCGAGCCGGAGCGCCGACATGACCGATGAGAAACCGGCGTAACCGTCGATCGCCAGCAGCAGCTTGCCGACCTCTTTAGGTGTCGTCAGCGCCGCGTAATTGGTCGCTCTCACCGATACCAGCGCGTCGCGCAGGTCGGCGCTCGGATCCCGCGTGGCCCTGCCGGTGGCAATGGCGTAGCGCATCACCCGCCCCGCCAAGGATCTGCAACGGTGCGCGGTGTCGTGTCGGCCTTTGGCCTCGACGACCCGCAACGCTGCCAGCAGGTCGGTTGGTTCGATCGCGCCGACTTTGTGGTTGCCGATTTTCGGGTACAGGTACGTCGTCAACCGTTTACGGTCTTGGATCCGGGTCTTGGCAGACAGGGTGCGTTGAGCCTCGAGCCATTCCTCGGCGACGGCCCGGAAGCTCTCGCCCTCAACGTTGCGCTCGGCGCGGCGCTTTGCGCTCGGGTCGATGCCGGTACGCAGTAGTTTGCGGAAGTCATCGCGGTGATCTTCGGCCTCCTCGATCCCCACTTCCGGGAACTGACCGAGCGACAGCGTCTTTTCCCGGCCCTGAAATCGGTATCTGAAGCGCCACCAGCGGCGATCGTCCGGCATAACGAGGATGAATAGCCCTTTGCCGCGATACAGCTTGTAGGGCTTCTGGCGCGGAACGGCGGCCTTGATCCTGGCTTTGGTCAGTTGGCTCAAAGTGGGGTAACTGATTTCTCGAAAGTGCTGTTACCCCACTTTCTTACCCCTTCCCGTCCCTGTTCGTCAATGTCTCGGGCTGTTCATTAATGTTTGTATTTAGCCAGAATAACGGGGTTTCTGCGTGGATTCAGACAGTTGTGAACAGCCTGAGACAGTCTGATGGAGGCTAGGGTCGGAATCGAACCGGCGTACACGGCTTTGCAGGCCGCTGCATGACCACTCTGCCACCTAGCCTCGGAGGCATTAAACACGAAACCCCGGATGGTCGGGCCGGGGTTTCAGTGAAATCTGGAGCGGGAAACGAGGCTCGAACTCGCGACCTCAACCTTGGCAAGGTTGCGCTCTACCAACTGAGCTATTCCCGCGGTCGTCGCCAATCAGGAGGCGTCATTGTAGGAACGGTGTCCACACTGTCAAGTTTGCCCGAAACCGCGCAATTCCGGCCAGGCGGCCCGCAGATAAGCGACCATTGTCCATAAGGTCAGTACCGCCGCGAGCACCGTCAACGCCAGACCAATGCGATAGACCGGCAGCGTGAACAGGTCCTGGCGAAACAGCATCATCGACAACCCGACGATCTGGACGATGGTCTTGAACTTGGCGATTCCGGACACCTTCATCTTGTGCCGCGCGCCGATTTCCGCCATCCATTCGCGCAGCGCCGAGATCGCGATCTCGCGGCCGATGATCACCGCAGCGGTCAGGGTGACGTACCAGGCGGGATCCTTGCTGACAATCAGGACGAGCGCGGTCGCGACGATCAGCTTGTCGGCGACCGGGTCCATGAATGCGCCAAGCGGCGACACCTGGCCGAGCTTCCTGGCGAGATAACCGTCGAACGAGTCCGTGATGCCGGCCACCGCGAACAGCAGTCCGCAGGCGATATCGGCCCAGGGCTGGGGCAGGTAGAAAAGCACGACGATCGCCGGTATCAGTGCGATCCGGAGCGCCGTCAGCAGATTCGGGACCGTGTAGGGATTTGTCATCCAGCTCCAGGGTGCAGATGCTCAAAGACTGCCTGCGCCAGTGCGGGTCCGATGCCGGGCACCCGCGCAAGATCCTCGATTCCGGCCCGCAACACGCCTTGCAGGCCGCCGAACTGCTTCAACAATGCGCGCCGGCGGGCCGGCCCGAGACCTGCGACTGCCTCCAGCATCGATGTCTGCCGCGAACGGGCGCGACTGCGGCGGTGGCCGCTGATCGCAAACCGGTGGGCCTCGTCCCGCACGCGCTGGATCAGGTGCAGCGCCTTCGAATCCGGCGGAAGTATAGAGGCCGACTTGTGACCCAACAAGAAAATGCGCTCCTGTCCGGCGCGCCGGTCGGCACCCTTGGCGACGGCAGCAACCGCCGGGATCGAAAGCGCAAGCCCGGCAAGCACCCTCTCAGCCTCGGCGAGCTGGCCCGAGCCGCCGTCCAGCAGCAACAGCTCAGGCAATGGCGACTGCTCCTGCTGTCGCCGGCGATACCGCCGCGCCAGCGCCTGGCGCATGGCGCCGTAGTCGTCGCCGCGCTCTGCGCTTTCGATGTTGTAGCGGCGGTATTCGGCTTTGAGCGCGCCGGCGGGGCCGAACACCACACAGGAGGCGATGGTCGCCTCTCCCTGCGTATGGCTGACATCGAAGCACTCGATGCGCCCGGGCGGCGCGCCGAGACCCAGAAAGGCGCCGAGCTCCTGCAACTGCTCCGTGAGACTCGCCTGACTTGCACCGCGCATGCGAAGTTCGTTCTCGGCATTCTGTCTCGCAAGCTGCAGCCAGCGCTGCGGGAGCCCGCGGCTCGCGCGGCCAATCCGCACACGCCGCCCGGCGCGCTCGGTGAACGATGCGGCGAGTGTTTCGGCGTCTTCGACAGCGTGCGACAGCAGGATCCGCGGTGGCGGATCCCGTTCCAGGTAGTGCTGCCCCAGGAATGCTGAAAGCACTTCGGGCGCGTCGCTGATCGGCGCGCGCGGATGAAATGCCGAGGTGCCGAGCACCTGCCCGCCGCGGATGAACATCAGCGAGATGCAGAAAGCGCCACCCGCCTCTGCGACCGCGATGACATCCGTGTCGGTCACGCCGCGCGCGCGGCTGACGATCTGGCGCGACTGGATGTCGGTCAGCGCGGCCAGCTGGTCGCGGAGCGCCGCGGCGCGCTCATAGTCGAGCCCTGCGGCAGCCTGGTCCATCTCGCGGCCGATGCGCGCGGTCACTTCCGCGGCGCGTCCCTCGAGGACCTCGATGGCCGATGCCACATCGCGCTCATAGGTTTCCTTGCCAATCAGCCCGGTGCAGGGCGCGGAACAGCGGCCGATCTGGTACTCGAGACAGGGTCGCGAGCGGTTGGCGAAGTAGTTGTCCTTGCAACTGCGGATCCGGAACAGTTTGTGCAGCTGATTCAGGGATTCGTGCACCGCGCCCGCGCTCGGGTACGGGCCGAACAAGCGTCCCGGCAGCTTGCGCGAGCCGCGGTAGAACGACAGTCGCGGGAATTCATGCGCCGAGATGTGCAGGTAGGGAAAGCTCTTGTCGTCGCGCAGGATCACATTGAAGCGCGGCCGGTGGCGCTTGATCAGGTTGTGCTCGAGCAGCAGCGCCTCGGTGTCCGAATTGGTCACGGTGATCTCGACGCCGGTGATCAGGCGCGCCAGTGACTGAACCTTGGGCTGCAGCTGGTCGGCGCGAAAATAACTCGACACCCGCGACTTCAGGCTGCGCGCCTTGCCGACGTAGAGAATCTCGCCTGCCGCGCCGATCATCCGGTAGACGCCCGGCCGCGCGGGCAGCGTGCTGACAAAGGACCTGGCGTCGAAAGCGCTCACCGGGGCATGGTGTCGCGACCCTCAGCCCGGGAGCAAGTGCCGTGCCCGGGCGAAGATGCGGTCGAACATGGCTGGGCTCAGGCGCCGGGTCTGGGTGTTGTAGCGGCTGCAATGATAGGAATCCAGCAGGCGCAGGCGCCGCGGGAGCTCATGCTCGGCTCCATGTGCGAAACCGGCCTGGGCGGGTTTCAACCCGAAGGCCTTGACGACGGCGCCGTGCGCGATCGCGCCGAGTGCAATGATCACGCCGCCCACCGGCAGCGCCAGGACCTCGGCTGCGAGGTACCGGTTGCACTGCCGCACCTCCGCCGGCAGGGGCTTGTTGGCCGGCGGGAGGCACTTCACGGCGTTGGTGATGCGGCAGTCGATCAGGCTCAGCCTGTCATCGGCAGAGACGGATTCGGCCGCGCTCGCAAAACCGTGCGCATGAAGGGTCCGGTAAAGGATGATTCCGGCGTGGTCGCCGGTGAATGGCCGGCCGGTGCGATTGGCGCCATGCAGTCCCGGTGCGAGACCGACGACCAGCAGCCGGTGCCCGGCGCTCCCGAATGGCGCGACTGGGCGGCAATGATATCCGGGGTGTTGCTGGCGGACCTCGTCGAGGAAGCCCGCCAGCCTTTCACAACGCCGGCAGCCGGAATCGAATTGCACGCCGCCCTCGCCCATCGCAAGGCTGCTCAGCGCACCTTGAACTGCGCTTCCTCGGTGGAGCCCTTCATCGCCGTGATGGAGGAACTGCCGGCGGTGATCGTCTGCGTCAGATCGTCAAAGTAGCCGGCACCGACTTCGCGCTGGTGCTTGGTCGCGGTATAGCCATGGGCCTCGGCAGCGAACTCGGCCTCCTGCAGCGACACGTAGGCGCTCATCTGCAACTCCCGATAGCTGCGCGCCAGTTCGTACATGGAGAAATTCAGGGCGTGGAATCCGGCCAGCGTGATGAACTGGAATTTGTAGCCCATCGCCGCGAGTTCGCGCTGGAATCTGGCGATCGTCGCGTCGTCGAGCTTCTCTTTCCAGTTGAAGGATGGGGAGCAGTTGTAGGCGAGCAGCTTGCCCGGATGCCTGCGGTGGATGCCTTCGGCAAACAGCCTGGCCTCGTGCAGGTCGGGCTTGGCGGTCTCGCACCAGATCAGGTCCGCATAGGGCGCATAGGCGAGGCCACGCGCGATCGCCTGGTCGAGGCCTGCCTTGACCGGGAAGAATCCTTCGCTGCTGCGATCCCCGGACGCGATGAATGGCTGGTCGCGGTCGTCCATGTCCGAGGTCAAGAGCGCCGCCGATTCCGCGTCGGTACGGCCGATAATGACGGTCGGCACATCGCAGATGTCGGCGGCGAGACGGGCGGCAACCAGCTTGTTGATGGCTTCCTGGGTCGGCACCAGAACCTTGCCGCCCATATGACCGCATTTCTTGGCGCTCGACAGCTGGTCCTCGAAATGCACGCCTGCGGCACCCGCCTCGATCATCGCTTTCATCAGCTCGAAGGCGTTCAGCACACCGCCGAATCCCGCTTCGGCATCGGCCACGATCGGTTGCAGCCAGTCGATCGAATCGTCGCCTTCGCCGTGACAGATCTGGTCGGCGCGCAACAGCGTGTTATTGATGCGCCTGACGACGGCAGGCACGGAATCGGCCGGGTACAGCGACTGATCCGGGTACATCTCGCCGGCCAGGTTCGCGTCGCCCGCAACCTGCCAGCCGGACAGATAGATGGCCTTGAGACCGGCCCGGACCTGCTGCATCGCCTGATTCCCGGTCAGCGCGCCGAGCGCATTGACACTGGGTTGTTCGTGCAGGCAGCGCCAGAGCTTCTGGGCGCCGAGACGCGCAAGGGAATGTTCGACATGGACGGTGCCACGCAGTCGCAGCACGTCCCGGGCGGAATAGCTGCGCTCTACGCCGCGCCAGCGCGGGCTCGTCTTCCACTCCTGTTCGAGCTGCACGGCGGTCTTCGGTGTCATCAATTTCTCCAGTCTCAGCCGATATCACCGTAGGCGACAAGGGTCAGGAACGGCTCGAAATCCGGGTTCGCGGTCAATTCCTCCACCAGCTCGCCGGCGCGCGCGTAGTGACCACTGGTGTAAGCGGCTGCGCCGACCTCGGCGCGGATTTTCGCCAGCTGCTCGGCCATCAGTTCGCGCACCATCTTGAGAGTCACCGTGCGCAGGTCCTGCAGGCGGCTGCCATGGCGCACCCACTGCCAGAGTTGTGCGCGCGAGATTTCCGCGGTCGCCGCGTCCTCCATCAGGTGATGGATCGGAACGCAGCCATTGCCGCCAATCCAGGCGGCGAGATAGCGGATTGCTACGTCCATATTGCTGCGCAGGCCTGCTTCCGTGATGTCGCCCTCCGGCACCCGCAGCAGGTCGGCGGCGCTGACATTGACGTCCTCGCGCATGCGGTGAAGATTGTTCCGTGCGGGCATCAGGCGGTCGAAGACTTCGCGCGCGACGAACACCAGGCCCGGATGCGCCACCCAGGTGCCATCGTGGCCATCCCCCGCTTCGCGTTCCTTGTCGGCGCGCACTTTTGCAACGGCGGTCGCGTTGGCAGCCGGGTCGCCCTTGATCGGTATCTGTGCGGCCATTCCGCCGATGGCGAACGCGCCGCGCCGATGGCAGCTCCTGATGACCAGCAGCGAATAACTGCGCAGGAAATGCGAAGTCATCGTGACCGAGTTGCGGTCCGGCAGCACGAAATCCGCGCGGCGGCCGAATTTCTTGATATAGCTGAATATGTAGTCCCAGCGCCCGCAATTGAGACCCACGATGTGCTCGCGAAGCTCGAACAGGATTTCGTCGATCTCGAATGCCGCCGTGATGGTCTCGATCAGCACCGTGACCTTGATGCTGCCGTGCGGCAGGCCGAGGGTGCGCTCGCTGAACTGGATCACATCGGCCCAGAATCGCGCCTCGACGTGACCCTCGAGTTTCGGCAGGTAGAAATACGGCCCGCCGCCACGACTGAGGAGTTCGCTCGCGTTGTGGAACAGGTACAGCCCGAAATCGACGAATGCGGCCGGAATCGGCTTGCCGCCGCGTAACCAGTGCTTTTCGACGAGGTGGAGGCCCCGCGGCCGGAGCATGAGAACCGCCACCGATTCGTTGAGACGGTAGGACTTTCCCTCGGGGCTGGTGTAGGCGATCGTGCGGCGCACCGCTTCCATCAGGTTGGCCTGGCCCTGGATCACATTCGCCCAGGTCGGGGACAGCGAGTCTTCGCAATCGGCCATGAACACGTTGGCGCCCGAGTTCAAGGCGTTGATGATCATCTTGCGGTCGGTGGGCCCGGTGATCTCGACACGGCGGTCGAGCAGGTCCCGCGGAATCGCGCCGATGCGCCAGTCTGAATCGCGGATCTTGCGGGTTGCCTCGAGAAAATCCGGCAGCACGCCGGCGTCGAATTCCAGTTGCCGTTTCGCCCGCTGCTGCAGCAGCTCCGCCAGCTTCGGGCCGAAGTGCGCCACCAGCTTGTTGACGAATGCGGTCGCCTCCGGGCGCAGCACCTGGCGCCACTCCTGCCGCAGCGCCGGAAACTGGCCGGCGTTGGTACTGGTATTAGATTGGTTTTCAGGTATCAACTATAACTCCATGATACAGCTCATATTTACCTCTCGCCTCGATGCCTGGCGATCAGCATCGCGAGTTCTAGCGCCTGTTCGCAGTTGAGTCGCGGATCCACGCTGCTGCGATAGGCCCGCGCCAGATCGAGATCCGCGAGACCTCGCGCTCCGCCGGTGCACTCGGTGACATCGTCTCCGGTCAGTTCGAAATGCACACCGCCGAGGCGTGACCCAAGTTCCTCGTGGATGCGGAATGCCGCCTCGACCTCCGCCAGGATGTTGTCAAAGCGCCGCGTCTTGACACCCTGGGGAGTCGTTTCGGTATTGCCGTGCATCGGGTCCGAGACCCACAGCACCTGCCGCCCGGCGGCGCGCACCGCCTCGACCATTGCCGGCAGGGATTTTTCGATCTGCGCTGCGCCGAAGCGATGGATCAGGGTCAGGCGGCCCGCTTCGCCATCGGGATTCAGTATGCGCGTCAGTTCGCCAAGCCAGGCGGCGTCCATGCCCGCGCCCACCTTGACGCCGATCGGATTTGCGATGCCGCGGAAATATTCCACGTGCGCGCCGTCCGGCGTGGCCGTGCGCATCCCGATCCAGGGCATGTGCGTCGAAAGGTTGTACCAGCGCTCGCGCCGCGGCAGGTAACGCGTCTGCGCCTGCTCGTAGAGCAGGTGCAGCCCTTCATGACTCGAGTAGAAGCGGACCTGGCTGGTCTCGTGAATGGGTCCGCCGGAGATCGCCTCGAAGAAATCCAGCGAATCGGAAATCGAGTCGACGATTTTCTGGTAGGCGTCCTTGAGCTTCGCATGCTGCACGAAGCCGAGGTCCCAGTACTCCGGGTGATGCAGATCGGCGAAACCCCCGTCGACCAGCGCGCGCACGAAATTGAGCGTCAATGCGGCGCGCTCGTAGCCCCGCAGCAGCAATTCTGGATCTGGCTCGCGGTCCTGGGCCGTGAAGGCGGCCCGATTGATGATGTCGCCGCGATAACTGGGCAGCGTGATGCCGTCGCGCGTCTCGGTATCGGCGGATCGCGGCTTTGCATACTGGCCCGCCATCCGGCCCACGCGGATCACCGGCTTCTTGAGACCGTGCAGCAGCACGAGACTCATCTGCAGCAGTATCTTGAGCTTGCGCGCGATGCTAGCCGACTCGCAATCGCCGAAGCCCTCGGCGCAATCGCCTCCCTGCAGCAGGAATCGCTCGCCGCGCTGTGCGGCTGCAAGCTCTTCCTTGAGCTGGTCGACTTCCCAGGACACCACCACGGGCGGCAGCCGCGCGAGTTCGTCGATCACGCGCGCAAGTTTCGCGGCGTCGGCATAACGCGGCTGCTGCGAAGCCGGCAGGCTTTGCCAGCTCTTGGGGCTCCAGCCAGTCGTCTGCAACGCTGTATTCATCGGATAAGCCATCGTACACGGATTCGCTGCACTGCAAAAATATGTAGCGCCAGGGGGTGGTTTATGTACGCCCGAATGGGCAGAATGCGCCTCCCCCGGTTGGAGCAGCAGCATGCACCGCGTTTTGGTACTTGGCGCCGGGAAAATCGGCGCCTTGATTTCCGGCCTGTTCGCCGAGGCCGGCGATTACCAGGTACAGCTTGGGGACGTCAGCGGCGAGACGGCCGCGGGCGTCGCGCGCGCGCATGAGCGCAGGACCCTGACCGCCTTCGCACTCGACGCTACCGATGCGGCGGCGCTGGCGCGCCACCTTAAGGCAAATCCGGCCGATGCGGTAGTTTCGTCGCTGCCTTTCCATTGCAATGTCGCGGTAGCGCGCGCCGCGCGCGACCATGGCCTGCATTACTTCGACCTGACCGAAGACGTCGAAGTGACGCGCGCCGTGCGCGCCATTGCCGACGGTGCGCGCACGGCCTTCGTGCCGCAAAGCGGTCTCGCGCCGGGCTTCGTGTCCATCGCGGCCAACGAGCTGATCAGCCACTTCGACGAACTGCAGAGCGTCAAACTGCGCGTTGGCGCGCTGCCCCAGCACCCGAACAACGTGCTGAAATATTCGCTGACCTGGTCCACCGAGGGCCTGATCAACGAATATGGCAATCCCTGCCACGCGATCGCGGGTCGGCGCCTGGTCGAGGCTGCGCCGCTCGAGGGACTCGAGGAAATCGAGATCGACGGCACGCTGTACGAAGCCTTCAATACCTCCGGCGGCCTGGGCTCGCTGGACGAGACCTATGGCGAGCGTTGCGAGCAGATGAATTACAAGACGATGCGCTATCCGGGCCATTGCGGGCAGATGCGCCTGCTGATGAATGATCTGAAGCTCAACCAGGATCGCGAAACGCTGAAGCGCATCCTCGAAAACGCGGTCCCGCAGACCCTGCAGGACGTGGTGATCGTCTATGTCGCTGTCACCGGCCGCCAGGGCGGCGAGTTGCGCGAAGAGAACTACGTCAACAAGATTTACCCGCAGCAGATTTCCGGACGGCTCTGGTCTGCGATCCAGGTCACGACGGCGGCCGGCATCACGGCGGTGGTCGACCTGGTCCTGGCAAGACCCGACGGCTATCGCGGTTTCGTGCGTCAGGAGCAGTTTCCGCTGCCGCAGGTGCTCGCGAACCGTTTCGGCGCCTGGTACCGGGAGGGCGGCGACAAGAACATTTCGGGGCAGATGGTGGTCGAGGGCAAGGCGGGTCGCCAGCGCAATATCGCGGGAATTCGGTAATGGACAGGGAGAGGGTTCTCAAGGGACTCGGTCTTGCCGAGGTCAATCCCGGCGCCTGGTGCGGCGACGGCTGGCTGGCATCGGCTGATGCGCCGCTCTCCAAGTCGATCGATCCGGCGACCGGTGAAGTCATCGCGTCGGTGCGCGCCGCGACCGAGGCCGACTATGAACGCGTGGTCGCGAGCGCAGCCGTGGCCTTCCTGCAGTGGCGCGAAGTGCCCGCGCCGCGGCGTGGCGAGGCCGTGCGCCTGGTCGGCGATGCCCTGCGCGCGAAAAAGGACCTGCTCGGCAGCCTGGTGAGCCTCGAGATGGGCAAGATCAAGACCGAGGGCGATGGCGAAGTGCAGGAAATGATCGACATCGCCGATTTCGCGGTGGGCCAGTCACGGATGCTCTACGGGCTCGCGATGCATTCCGAGCGCCCGCGTCATCGCATGTACGAGCAGTGGCATCCGCTGGGCGTCGTCGGAATCATCACGGCATTCAATTTTCCGGTCGCGGTGTGGTCCTGGAATGCATTCCTGGCCGCGGTGTGCGGCGACGTGTGCGTCTGGAAGCCTTCGCACAGCACGCCGCTGTGCGCGATCGCCGTGCAGCGCATCTGCAATGAGGCGCTGGCGCGCGAGAAACTGCCGCCGGTCTTCCAGATGTTCGTCCCGGCCGATAACGCCCTGGCCTCGCGCTTCGTCGATGACCGGCGCGTCGCGCTGCTGAGTTTCACCGGCTCGACCAGTGTCGGTCGCAAGGTCGGCGAGCGAATCGCCGCACGGCTCGGCCGCAGCCTGCTGGAACTCGGCGGGAACAATGCGATCATCGTCGATGAATTCGCCAATCTTGATCTGGCGGTGCCGGCAGTCGTGTTCGGCTCGGTCGGAACGGCCGGCCAGCGCTGCACGACGACCCGCCGCCTGCTGGTGCATCACACGCGGGTCGCCGAGCTGGAACGACGCCTGGTTGCGGCCTACAGGCAGGTCCGGATCGGCAATCCGCTGGACCCGCAGGTGCTGATGGGCCCGCTGGTCAGTTCTGCCGCGGTCCGGCAGTACCAGGCGGCGCTCGAAGACGTTGGCAAGCAGGGCGGGGAACTGCTGTGCGGAGGCCGCGTGCTGCCAGGTCCGGGATTTTTCGTCGAGCCCACGATCGTCCGGGCGAAGAATGAGATGCCGGTCGTCCGCCACGAGACCTTTGCGCCGATTCTCTACGTCATCCCGTTCAGGACACTGGAGGAAGCGATCGCGATCCACAATGACACGGAATACGGGCTTTCATCTGCGATCTTCACCGACCGCCTCCAGCATGCCGAGCGCTTCCTGTCGGTCTCCGGCAGCGACTGCGGCATCGCCAATGTCAATATCGGCACCTCGGGCGCCGAGATAGGCGGTGCATTCGGCGGCGAAAAGGACACCGGTGGCGGGCGCGAAGCGGGTTCCGACTCCTGGAAGGCCTACATGCGCCGCCAGACCAACACCATCAATTACTCCTCCGAACTGCCGCTGGCCCAGGGAATCAGCTTCGATCTGGGTTGATCTCGCGCTCGACCAGCTCGTGGATCATGCGCGTGTAGCGCTCCGGCGTGATAAAGGCCCAGCCCCACTGCCGGTCGTAATCGGCATTCGGGGCGGCTGCCAGGATTTCATCCAGCGTCCTGCCCGCCTTCACCATGTCGCGGATGCGGCCGCTCGTGCTCAGGAGCATGCGCCGGTACTCCGCGAGATCGGCGCGATTTGCCAGCGGCCCGTGACCCGGGATGATGCGGGTCTCGTCGTCGGCGATGGCGAGGATCCGGTCGAGCGCCGCGATCAGGCCTGCAATAGAGCCGCCAGAACTGATGTCGATGAAGGGATAGAAGCGGAAGAACAGGTCGCCCGCGTGGATCACATTGGCCTTCCGGAAGTGCACGAAGACGTCGCCATCGGTATGTGCGTTCGGCGCGTGAATGCCGCGGACCTCGTCGCCATTCAGGTGGAATGAAACCGCGTCGTTGAATGTGACCACCGGCAATGCCGCCTGCGGCGAGGCCGGTACGGCCCTTTGAATGAGACTGACGAATTGCTCGCTGTTCATGCGCGCGCGGACCTGGTCGTGGGCGACCAGCAGTGAGCCCTGCTGCGCCAGGTTTTCATTGCCGCCGGTGTGGTCGCTGTGCCAGTGCGTGTTCAGCACGAAGCGCGGGGTGCCGGCATCAAGCGCGCGCAGCGCAGCGATCACCGCAGGCGTCATCGGCGCATACTCGTCGTCAATCAGGAATACGCCGTCAACGCCGGTTGACACGCCGATGTTGCCGCCCTGCCCCATCAGCATGTAGATCCCGGGCGCAACCTGCTCGGTGCGGATCGTGGTGTCCGGAGGCGCTGTCTGTGCGCTGGCGGCAAGCGCCGGAATCAGTAGCCAGATCGTCGCCAGTTGCCGCATCACGATCCCCTCCCGCCCTGCCAGTTCGGGTTCCGCTTGTAGCAGACCAGCCTGTTATCATCAATGCCCGGAAGGAGATTCGCGCATGGTCTCGCGCCACCTGGTCATTGGCATGCTGGCAGTCCTGCTGGCCGGCGCCGCCGTCAGCGTGGTCCCCGGGGAGACTGCGGAGTCTGGTGCCGGGGACTCATTGCTGGCAGGAACCGCCGTCCTGGTCGAGATCAAGGATGCGATCAGCCCCGCCACCCGGGAGTTTTTCCTGCGCACGCTCGAGCGGGCCGTGGACGGGCAGGCCGCGCTGCTGATCCTGGTCCTGGACACGCCCGGCGGGCTCTCGGACTCGATGCGCGACATGATCCAGGGCATCCTGAATGCGCGGATCCCCGTGGTGACATACGTCGCGCCCTCGGGCGCCCACGCCGCCAGTGCGGGCACATTCATCCTCTATGCGAGTCATGTCGCCGCCATGGCGCCGGGCACCAACCTGGGCGCCGCGACACCCGTGCCGATCGGCGGATCGCCGCCGGAGCGGGACGCCGGGAAGGAGGACGATGGCAAGAAGGGCGACAAGGACAGCAAGGAATCCTCGCCGCCCTCGTCAGCCATGGACCGCAAGGTGCTGAACGACTCGGTCGCCTATATCCGCAGCATCGCCGAGATGCGTGGCCGAAACCTCGAATTTGCGGAAGCCGCGGTGGTCGAGGGCGCCAGCATCACGGCGACCGAGGCGCTCGCGCGCGGCGTCATCGACCTGATGGCGGACGACCTGCCATCGCTCCTGACCGCGCTCGACGGCCGCGAAGTAAAATTGCCGACCGGCCCGAGCGTACTGAAAACGAAGGGAATCGTGGTCGAGCGGGTCGAAATGGACTGGCGCACGGCGTTGCTGTCGGTACTGACCAACCCGATGGTCGCCTACGGCCTGCTGCTGATCGGTCTCTATGGCCTGATGTTCGAGGGCTACAACCCGGGCGCGGTGCTGCCGGGCGTGGTCGGCGGAGTGTGCCTGCTGCTCGGCCTTTACGCCCTGCAGGTCCTGTCGGTCAATTTTGCCGGTCTGGCGCTCGTGTTCCTGGGCGTCGGCATGATGATCGCAGAGTTCTTCGTGCCCAGTTTCGGCGCACTTGGCTTTGGCGGGCTGGTCGCATTCGTGATCGGATCGATCGTGCTGATGGACACGGATTCGCCGGGCATGGCATTGAGTCGCGGGCTGGTCGGCGGGGTCGCAGCGGTCGCCGGCTCGCTGATGCTCGGGACGATCTGGCTGGCAATGCGGGCGCGACGACGGCCGGTGGCAACCGGCCACGAGCAGATGGTCGGAGATATCGCCGAAGCGGTCGACGCATTCAGCGGCAGGGGCCAGGTGCGAATTTACGGCGAGTTGTGGAATGCAGTCACCGAGAAGCCGGTGGCCGCGGGACAGCAGCTGCGCATTGACCGCGTGCAGGGGCTGACGCTCCACGTCTCGCCGATCGAATGACAGGAGACCAGAAATGATGACCTACGTACTCGTTGCCATTGCCGTTCTCTTCGCAATATTGGTGATCAATGCGATCAACATCCTGCGCGAGTACGAACGCGGTGTTGTATTCACCCTCGGCCGTTACGCGGGAACCAAGGGCCCTGGCCTGATCATCGTGTGGCCGATCATCCAGCAGATGGTGCGCGTGGACCTGCGGACGATCGTGCTCGACGTGCCAAAGCAGGACGTCATTTCGCGCGATAACGTCTCGGTCAAGGTGAACGCGGTCGTGTATTTCCGCATCGTGGATCCGGACAAGGCCATCATCCAGGTCGCGAATCCCTTCGAGGCCACCAGCCAGCTCGCCCAGACCACGCTGCGCTCGGTGCTGGGCCAACACGAGCTGGATGAAATGCTGTCGGAGCGCGACCGGCTGAATGCCGACGTACAGAAAATCCTGGATTCTTCGACCGACGCCTGGGGCATCAAGGTCTCGCATGTCGAGATCAAGCATATCGACCTCGACGAGACCATGATTCGTGCGATTGCCAAGCAGGCAGAGGCCGAGCGCACGCGGCGCGCCAAGGTGATTCACGCCGAGGGCGAGAAACAGGCGGCGGCGATGCTGGTCGAGGCCGCGATGCTGCTCGGCGCCGACCCGCGCGCGATCCAGTTGCGCTACATGCAGACGCTGACGGAACTCGGCAACGACAGGAGCACGACAATCGTGTTCCCGATGCCGATGGACCTGCTTTCGCCGTTTGTGAAGAAACTCGGCGCGCCCGACTGATCAGCGTCCGGGAAGCCGGACGCTGACGCGGGCGCCGCCCAGGCGGCTTTCACCGATCTCCAGCGCGCCCGAGTAGGCGGCAGCGATCTCGCGCGCAACCGACAGGCCGATGCCCTGGCCCGCGACGCTTTCGTCGGCGCGCGCGCCGCGTTCCAGCACCCGCGAACGCTCGGAGGGCTCAATTCCCCGGCCGTCGTCCTCGAAGTCGAGCAGCAGACCGGGACGGCGCCAGTCGGCCGAAGTCCAGGCCATCGCGCGCACGGCGACCTCGGTCTTGCAGTACTTGCAGGCGTTGTCCAAAAGGTTGCCGGCGAGTTCGAGAAAATCGCCGGTGTCAATCGGGTACGCAGTCCCCGGCGCGACCGCTGTCGTGATGACCGGTGCCTTGTCGCTGTAGACCTTGGCGAGCGCGACGCGCAGCTGCTCGAGGGGCTCCTGCACCGCCAGGTCCGTCATGACGGCACCGGTGCCGCCGAATACCGCGCGCTTCAGCTGGTGCTGGACGATTTCCTGCATCCGGTCCAGCTGTCGCAAGCTCGATTCGCGGTCATCGTGGCCACACTCGATGAGTCCGCGCAGGGCCGCCAGCGGCGTCTTCAGGCTGTGGGCCAGGTTACCAAGGGTCGTGCGATACCGCTCCAGGCGTTTCCGGTCTCCGGTCAGCAGCGCATTCAAGTTGCCGGTGACGCCGGCGAGCTCGCGCGGCCAGTCGAAGCCGAGCAGTTCGCGGCGGCCCGCCTCGATGTCCGCGATCTGGCTCTCGAGGCGGTCCAGCGGCTTCATTGCGATCCGCAGGGCGACGCCGAGACCGGCAAGCAACATGAGGCCGAGCACGATCGAGCCGGTCAGCAGCCAGGCGCGCACGCGCGCGACCTCTGCGTACCAGGGTTCGAGACTTTCGGCGGCGCGGATGATGAAGTCACGACTGCCACCATCCTCGAGCTCCCAGCGGATGCCGAGCGAGAGGCCCAGCACACGGGAGCCGTCGGCAAGCCTTGCGAATTCCAGCCGGCGCTCGCCGATCGCCGGCACCGCCGCAAGATTGAGACCGCTGCCGAGCGCCGACGGCGAGCGCCAGCTGCCGCTTGAACTCACGATTTCCGCGTACAGGCCCGAGCCCGGCGCGGCGAGCCGCGGCTCGGCGAGATTTCCTGGTACCAGCCGGCCCTGGTCGTCGATATCGGCCGCCGCGATCAGTGCGATGACCTGCGCGTCCAGCACGTCCTGGCGCGCGCGCAGACCGAGATCGCGGTACATCGAATCGAGGCCCCAGGCGGCAACGCCAGCGGCGGTCAGCAGCAGCAGCGCCAGCGTCATCAGCAGCCGGATCTGCAGCGATGGAGTGGAACGCCCCACGATCAATCGCGCGCGATGCGGTAGCCGCGGCCCCTCAGGGTCTCGATCGGCTGGCGGTTCCCATCCGGGTCGAGCTTGCGGCGCAGTCGCCCGATGAAGACTTCGATGGTGTTGCTGTCGCGCTCGAAATCCTGCTCGTAGAGCTTCTCCGTCAGCTCGCTCTTGGATACGACCTGGCCGGCATGGAGCATCAGGTACTCCAGCAGGCGATATTCAAATGCGGTCAGTTCGATCGCGGCTCCGGCGACCCGGACCTCCTGGCTGCGCGAGTCGAGTTCGATCGCGCCGCTTTTCAGCATCGGTTGCGACCAGCCTCCGGAACGGCGCAGCAGCGCCTGCACACGGGCAAGCACTTCCTCGAAGCGGAATGGCTTGGTGACGTAGTCGTCGGCGCCAGCGTCGAGGCCGGCCACCTTTTCCTGCCAGCTGTCGCGCGCGGTCAGTATCAGCACGGGGAACGACTTGTCCGCCTTGCGCCAGGCGCGGATGGCTTCCAGACCCGACTTGCCCGGCAGGCCGAGATCCACAACGGCAATGTCGATCGGGTATTCCTTGCCGGAGAATTCGCCGTCGACGCCGTCGGCGGCGAGGTCTACGACAAAACCCGCGCTGCGAAACTGCCTGGCCAGCGTTTCGCGCAGCGCGGGTTCGTCCTCGACGATCAGCAGGCGCACCCGGCCCTCAGCGTTCCTGGCCGGTTTCCGCGTCGACTCTCACCTCGAAGACGCGGCCATCGGCGCCCAGCAACCGGATCCTGTATTCGATGCGGTCGCCATTGCGCTTCTCCACCGCGCGTACGGCGCGCGCTTGGTAACGCCGTTCGGCGCGGGCGACGGCCTCGTCGAGCGACAGCGCGGGCTCCGCCATCGACCGCTCCGCGCCCCGGTTCCGGTCCCGGTCCGAGGCCAGGGCCACCCCGGACAGGGCGGAACTGGCTGTCATGAACAGGCCCAGGATCATCAGTGCCCCGATTTTCTTCATCCGCATCGCGTCATTGTAATGCAACCCGAAAAACCCGGGCCGCCGGCGCGGCCCGGGTGCCTGGCTCACCCGCGGGCAGGCCTCACGTCAACCCGTATCCGCACCCGGTCACCCGGATCGTAAGGCATGCGTGTCTTGTACTCGCGGCCGGCATATTCGTATGTCACCCGGTAACCGTCGATGCGCTCGTCCCAGCTGTCACGGTAGTGGACTTCGCAGCGCTCTACGATCCGTTCACGACCGTAGTAGTCGCCGTGGCGCTGGTGCGAGAGGTCGTTGCCGATCGCTCCACCGACCAGCGCGCCCGCGATGCGCGCCACATCACGGCCGCGACCGCGGCCGATCTGGTTGCCGACCACGCCGCCGATCACGCCGCCCAGCAGGGTGCTGCCGGCGTGACGGGAAGACAACGGACCATCCGATTCATGAACCGCCTCATCCCAGCATTCGCGAACCGGTTCGCTGATGCGGACCCGGCGGCGGATTGGCTCCACGTCGACGACACGCGCGTAGTCGTAATCGCCACGGTGGCGGTCATGGCGATCGTTGCGGTAGCTGCCGCGATCATGATCAGCCAGGGCTCCGGCGGACACGGCAGCGAGACCGACGGCGAGGCCAGAAATCCACAGCTTGCGTAACATGGTGCGCCTCCTTGCATTGGCACGCTGTCAATCTAGGCCTCCGACCATGAACGCGTCCTGAACGCGAGGCGCCTGAAAATCCCTAGGAAATCTCGACCTTTGCAGCGGCCCAGAGCTGGTCAAGCAGGGCCTGATCGGCGGCTCCCGGAGCGACGCCGCAGGCGGCGAGGGCCTGCTCGAGATGGGCATAGCGGCGCTCGAATCGTTCATTGGCGCCGCGCAGTGCCGTTTCCGGGTCGAGTTCCAGGTGGCGCGCGAGATTGACGACCGAGAACAGCAGATCGCCGAGTTCCGATTCCATCCGCCCCGGACTTCTGTCTCCGGCCACGGCCCGGTCGAGTTCTGCGAGTTCCTCGTCGATCTTCGCGCGCGGCCCGCGGGCATCGGGCCAGTCGAAACCGGCATCCGCAGCGCGCCGGCCGAGCTTGCGGGCACGTGAAAGGGCGGGCAGGGCCATCGGGATGCCGTGGAGTGCACCACTCCCCTGCCCCAGGGACCTGCGCTCCCCGGCTTTCAGCGATTCCCAGACGCGGGATTGTTCGGCGGCGTCCGCGACGCGACTGCCTCCGAATACGTGCGGGTGGCGCCGCCTCAGCTTGTCGCAGATCGCATCGACGACATCGGCAAATCCGAAGGCGCCCTGCTCGCTCGCGAGCCGCGAATGGAATACGACCTGGAACAGCAGGTCGCCGAGTTCGTCCCGCAGCGCCCGCAAATCCTCGCGCTCGATCGCATCGGCGACCTCGTAGGCTTCTTCCAGCGTATGCGGCGCGATCGAGCGGAAGTCCTGCTGCAGATCCCATGGACAGCCCGCGGCCGGGTCCCGCAGGCGCTCCATGATCTCGAGCAATCGCTCAATCGCCATGGAGCGGCGACCCGCCGAGCAATTCGCGCAGTGTCAGGATCATTCCAGCCGTCGCACCCCAGATCATGTGTCCGCCCCAGGGCAGGTCCAGAACCTCGAGATCCTCTTCGCCGATCCGGCGCATGCGGCGCGCGTGCGTCGCCGGATCCAGCAGATGACGGAGTGGCGCCTCGAAGGTCCCGGACACTTCAGTGGCATCCAGCGCCAGCTCGAATCCCGGACGCACCAGACCCACGACCGGGGTCACGCGATAGCCACTGATAACGGCGTGATCCGGCAAGCAGCCGATCACTTCGACAAACTCGCGCTTCAGGCCGATCTCCTCCTCGGTCTCGCGCAGTGCAGCCGCGACGGCATCACGATCACCTGGTTCCAACCGGCCGCCGGGAAACGAAATCTGGCCGGGGTGGTGCTCGAGGTCGCTGGATCTCTGGGTCAGCAGCAGATTCAGTTCGTCACCGCGATCAACCAGCGGGATCAGGACGGCGGCCCGGGTCGAAAGCGGCGGCATCGCGGCGCGCAGGCGTGCCATCGCCGAGCGCGAAACCCCGGCGACGCGCAGATCGGATTCTGCGTACCGGCAGCCGCCCAGGCGGCTGCGCAGCTCGCGCCGCAGGGCTTCCGCCGGCAGCCGGTGCAGCTCGGGTGTCGGCACATGGGTCACGAATCGCCCTTCGCGCGTCCGCCGCGCGCCAGTCGCGCGGGATCCAGCAGACGCTCGAGCTGGGCGCGCGGCAGACCGGTTTCTTCGACTGCGATATCCAGGATCGGCCGGCGTTCGGCGCTCGCGCGGCGCGCGATGGCAGCGGTCCGGTCGTAGCCGATCTCGGGCGCGAGCGCGGTCAGCAGCATCGGGTTGCGCGCGAGCGTTTCCGCCAGCGCCTCCGCCTGCACTTTCAGGCCGGCAATGGCGCGCTCGGCGAGCGCGCGCGATGAGCCGGCCAGCAACTCGATGTTCTGCAGCAATGCGTGCGCGATCAGCGGCAGCATCACATTGAGCTGGAAATTGCCGGATGCGCCGGCCATGGCGACCGCGGCGTCATTCGCCATGACCTGCGTTGCGGCCATCGCGACCGCCTCCGGTATCACCGGATTGACTTTGCCTGGCATGATGCTGGAACCCGGCTGCAGGGCCGGCAGCACGATTTCCCCGAGGCCCGCCAGCGGGCCGGAATTCATCCAGCGCAGATCGTTGGAAATCTTGAGCAGCGCAACCGCCGCGCCGCGCAGCTGGCCCGAGAGCTCGACCGCCGTGTCCTGCGACGCCAGACTCGCGAAACGGTCCGTTGCGCCGACCAGCTGAAGCCCGCTCCGGGCCGCGAGCCGTGCAATCGCTTTCTCCGCGAATTGCGGGTGCGCGTTCAGCCCGGTGCCCACCGCGGTCGCGCCCAGGGCCAGCCGCTGCAGCCGTGGCAGGACCGCTGCGATGCGCTGGCCGGCTTCTTCGATCTGCGTCTGCCAGGCGCGCATCTCCTGGCCGAAGGTGATCGGCAACGCGTCCATCAGGTGCGTGCGACCCGGCTTCAGCTGGTCGCCGACCTGTGCCGACTTGTCGGCAATCGCGCGCGCGAGCTCCGCCAGCGCGGGCAACAGCGTGTCACGGAGCTCCAGCGCGGTCGCGAGGTGAATCGCGGTCGGAATGACGTCATTGCTGCTCTGGCAGCGATTGACGTGATCATTCGGGTGCACGGCGCTTCCGAGCCGCTCGGCCGCCAGCCGCGCGATCACCTCATTGGCATTCATATTGGTGCTGGTGCCGGAACCGGTCTGCATGATGCCGACCGGGAACTGGTCCGCGTACCTGCCATCCGCGATCTCGAGCGCTGCCGCCGCGATCGCGCCGGCGATCCCGGGCGCGAGTTCGCCGAGTTCCTGATTGGTCTCGGCCGCCGCCCATTTGATCAGGCCAATCGCCCGGATCATGGCAGCCGGCATCTCGAGGCGGCCGATCCGGAAATTCTCGACCGCGCGCTGGGTCTGGGCACCCCAAAGCGCCGACGCGGCCACGCGGATCTCGCCCAGGCTGTCCTTTTCGATGCGGTCGTTGTCGCTCACGGGTAACATGCGCATTCTATCATCCGGGCCCGCGTCATGACCGACCATCGCCTGACAGCATTGTCGCCGCTCGATGGGCGTTATGCCGACAAGTGCGCCGAGCTGGCCGCCCTTTTCAGCGAGGCCGCATTGATCGGCTATCGTGTGCGGGTCGAAGCCGGCTGGTTTCGCCAGCTGGCGTCCTCGGGCGATTTCCCCGCGCTTGGTGCACTGCCGGCAAAGGTCGAGTCCAGACTCGATGTCCTTGCCGCTGGCGTGGATGAATCCGGCGTCCGACGTGTCAAGGAAATCGAGCGCGAGACCAATCACGACGTCAAGGCGGTCGAGTACTACCTGCGCGAGCAACTGGCGGCCTCGGGTGCCCTGCCCGCGCAGCTCGAATTCGTGCACTTCGGCTGCACATCCGAGGACATCAATAACCTCTGCTACGCGCTGATGCTCGCGGAGGCGCGCGCTGGCGTGCTGCAGCGGCTGATCGGCGAAGTCGCGGACCGTCTGGCCGTGATCGCGCATCAGCACGCGGCGACTGCCATGTTGTCGCGCACGCACGGCCAGCCGGCCTCGCCGACCACGCTCGGCAAGGAGGCCGCGAATTTCGTCACGCGATTCCGCCGTGCGGGCGTCGCCCTCGCGCGCGTCACAATCCTCGGCAAATTCAACGGCGCGGTCGGCAATTTCAACGCGCACAAGGCTGCATGCCCAGGGGTCGACTGGCTTGCCGAGTCGCGCCGCTTCGTTCTGGGCCTGGGCCTGGTGCCGAATGAATACACGACGCAGATCGAGCCGCATGACTGGATCGCCGAATACTGCGATGCGCTGGCGCGCGCGCACACGGTGCTGATCGACCTGTGCCGGGACCTGTGGGGCTATGTCTCGCTCGGCTATTTCCGGCAGCGGCCGCTGGCCGGCGAGACCGGCTCGTCGACGATGCCGCACAAGGTCAATCCGATCGACTTCGAGAATGCCGAGGGCAATGCCGGCCTCGCTAATGCCCTGCTGAGGCACTTCTCGGAAAAGCTTCCGGTGTCGCGCTGGCAGCGCGATCTCAGTGACTCGACGGTGCTCCGGAATCTTGGCGTCGCCTTCGGGTACAGCGCGCTCGCGTGGCGCTCGACACTGCACGGCCTCGAGCGCATCGACCCGGACAGTGCGCGGATGGCGGCCGATCTGAACGCGCACTGGGAAGTGCTTGCGGAGGCGATCCAGACCGTCATGCGCGTGAATGGCGTCTCCGGCGCCTATGAAAAGCTCAAGGAATTCACGCGCGGGCGCGCGATCGGGGCTGCGGAGCTGCGCGCATTCGTCGGGCGGCTCGAACTGCCGGAGACAGCGCGGCGCGAACTGGAATCGCTGACGCCGGCTGCCTATACCGGCCTTGCGGAAGCGCTTGCCAGGGCCGTCTGAGGGCGGCCGGCAATGCCCGCCGGAAAAATCGAATGCGTACTGACGAACTGGCGCACCGACGGTCCGGCGCTGCAGAAAATCCGGCGTGAAGTGTTCATCGCCGAGCAGGGTTTTGCCGAATCCGAAGAATGGGACGAGGACGATACCGTCAGCTGCCATGCGCTGGTCACACTGAACCGTGAACCAGTTGGCACCGGGCGACTTAATCCGGGCGGTAAGATCGGCCGGATCGCGGTGACAGCCGGACTGCGGGGCCGGGGCATCGGCACGATGATACTGCGCCGCTTGCTCGACGAGGCTTGTCGCCGCGGCATCCGCGAGCCATACCTGCACGCGCAAGTGCAGGCCCTGCCCTTCTACGAGAAGCTGGGCTTCCGTCGCGAGGGTGATGTATTCGACGAGGTGGGCGTCTCCCATGTGCGGATGAGGCGCAGCCTGGAGTGACGGCGGTGCAGACCCCACGGCAGAGTGTGACCGGCGCGCGCTCGATCATCGCGACGCTCGACGAGACCCGCGCTGCAACCCAGCAGGTTGCGCTGGCGGCCCGCCGGCTGCTGACCATGTTCACGCAGGATCTCGAGCCGACGGTCTATGACCAGCCGCAATTCCTGGAGACCGTCAAGAAAATGGTGCTGTCCAGGAGCTACGCCAAGGTCCGGGTGCTGCTCGCGGATCCGGCGCGCGTCGTTTACGAAGGCAGCAAGTTCGTCCACCTTGCTCGCCGCATAACCAGTCACATCGAGATCCGGCACGTCAAGGCCGGCCACCGCGACAACCAGGCTGCATTCCTGATCGCCGATGATCGCGCGCTGGTCTACCGGCAGCAGGCGTCGCGCTGGGACGGCATCGTGGACATGAATGACGCGTCGGTTGCGCGGCGCTATCTGAACTACTTTGACGAGGTCTGGATCGCAAGCGAACCGGAAGCCGAGACACGTCAGCAACATCTCTAGTTGCACTATTGCGCAGCGGCCAGCGCTTATAATCGCCGCATGGCGCTGAATCTCGATGTTACCGTGGCGGCTGTCGTCGATCGCGATGGGCAATTTCTGGTCGTCCAGGAACGCGCCGCGCGCCGCGTCGTCCTGAATCAGCCCGCCGGGCACCTCGAAAACGGCGAATCGCTGCTGCAGGCGGTAGCCCGCGAGACGCTGGAGGAGACCGGCTATCCGTTTGCGCCGCACGCGGTGACGGGCCTTTACCTGTGGCAGAGCCCGGGCGGACGCTCATTCCTGCGGGTGGCGTTTTGCGGCGATGTCGGCGACCGCATCGATGGCGTGCGACTCGATCGCGCGATCATCCGTACCGCCTGGATCAGCCGCGATCAGCTTGCGGAGCGCGCGACGGAACTGCGAAGCCCGCTGGTGCTGCGCTGCATCGATGACTACCTGCGCGGCGCGCGTTACCCGCTCGAACTGCTGAATCACATGCTGCCGGCTTCACCGCCGGCGGCCATTGGCTGAAGCGGATGGCCAGATACATCGTCGCAATGTCCGGCGGCGTCGATTCCGCGGTGGCGGCATCGCTGCTGCTGAATGCCGGCCACGATGTCGAGGGCCTGTTCATGGCGAACTGGGAGGATGACGGCGAAGGCTATTGCACGACTGCCGCGGACTTCCAGGATGCGCGCTGCTGCTGCGCGGAGCTTGGCATCCCGCTGCATCGCGTCAGTTTTGCGGCGGAATATCGCGAGCGCGTGTTCTCGCACTTCCTGGCGGAACTGCGCGCAGGCCGGACCCCGAATCCCGATGTGCTGTGCAACCGCGAGATCAAGTTCGGTCTCTGCCTCGCGTATGCACGGCGCCTGGGCGGAGAGCGATTCGCGACCGGTCACTACGCGCGAATCGCCAGCGGGGGGCGACTGTTGCGCGGCGTCGATGCGGCAAAGGACCAGAGTTATTTCCTGCACATGCTGCGTTCCGCGGAGCTTGCCGGCTGCGACTTCCCGCTGGGCTCGCTGTGCAAGCGCGAGGTTCGTGCAATCGCCCGCGAGCGCGGACTGCCGGTATTCGACAAGCGCGACTCCACCGGCATCTGCTTCATCGGCGAGCGCCCATTCGGGGATTTCCTGCAATCCTGGCTGCCCGCAGTTCCGGGTCCGATCGAAACGCCTGACGGTCAGGTCATCGGCCGGCACCTGGGCCTTGCCCGCTACACGCTCGGACAGCGCAGCGGCCTTGGCGTCGGCGGTCTGAAGGACCGCGCCGCGGCCCCGTGGTTCGTGGCGGGCAAGGATCTTGCGCGCAACGCTCTCGTGGTCGTGCAGGGCCGGGATCATCCGGCGCTTCACTGCAGCAGCCTCAGCACCGCCACGTTGCACTGGATCAGCGGCCAGCCTCCGGCGGCGGAATTCGAATGCACGGTCAAGCTGCGATACCGGCAGCCGGACAGCAATTGCGCGGTCCGACTCACCGCCGCCGGCGCCGATGTCCGCTTTGCCGAACTGCAGGCAGGGGCGGTCCCCGGGCAGTACGCGGTGTTCTACCGCGGCGAGGAATGCCTGGGTGGCGGCGTGATCGAGTTGCTTATAATGAACGCGGAGGATTCATGCAGGACAGTTTCAAGGCGCGCCGCCAGCTCAAGGTCGGTGACCGCAGCTACGAGTACTACAGCCTGGACGCGCTGTCGGAATACCCGGTCGGGCGCCTGCCCTATTCGCTGAAAGTGCTGCTGGAAAACCTGCTGCGGCACGAAGACGGATCGAATGTCACGCGCGATGACATCATTGCGCTCGCCAGCGCGGATCCGCGCAGACTGCCTGCCCGCGAAGTCGCATTCTCGCCGGCCCGGGTGCTGATGCAGGACTTTACCGGCGTTCCCGCGGTCGTCGATCTGGCCGCGATGCGCGACGCAATGGCAAAGCTTGGCGGCGACCCGGCCAGGATCAACCCGCTGATTCCCTCCGAGCTGGTCATCGACCATTCGGTCATGGTCGACCATTACGGCACGACCGATTCGCTCAATCTGAATGCGCTGCTGGAATTCAAGCGCAACAAGGAGCGCTATACATTCCTGCGCTGGGGCCAGTCCGCATTCGACAATTTCGCGGTGGTGCCGCCGGACACTGGCATCGTCCACCAGGTAAACCTCGAATTCCTGGCGCGCGTCGTGTTCGTCGACGAGCATGGGCTTGCCTACCCGGATACCGTCGTCGGCACCGACTCGCACACGACGATGATCAATGGCGTCGGCGTTCTTGGCTGGGGTGTCGGCGGCATCGAGGCGGAGGCCGCAATGCTCGGCCAGCCCTCGACGATGATGATCCCGGAAGTCATCGGCATGAGACTGACCGGCCGGCTGCCTGAGGGTGCGACGGCCACCGATCTCGTGCTGACCGTCACCGAACAGCTGCGCAAGCGCGGTGTCGTGGAGAAATTCGTCGAATTCTTCGGTGACGGCCTGGCGCAGTTGCCGCTTGCCGATCGCGCGACGATTGCAAACATGTCGCCGGAGTACGGGGCGACCTGCGGGATATTCCCGATCGACGAGGAGACGCTTAGGTACCTGCGCCTGACCGGACGCGATGAGGGCCAGATCGCGCTGGTGCGCGAGTACGCGAAGGCGCAGGGCATGTGGCGCGTGGACGGCGCGCCCGATCCGGTCTACACCGACGTGCTGCACCTCGACCTGTCGACCGTCCGGCCGTCCCTGGCCGGTCCCAAGCGGCCGCAGGACCGCGTGCTGCTCTGCGACATGCAGAAGACATTCCGGGCCGCGCTTGCGAAGGATCAGGACAAGTGGGCCTCGCGAGGTCCCGCGCAGGTGAGCGATGCTGGACGTGAATTCGAGTTGAAGGACGGGGCGGTCGTGATCGCCGCGATCACCTCCTGCACCAATACGTCGAACCCGGCCGTGATGGTCGGCGCCGGCCTGCTGGCGCGCAAGGCCAGGGAACGGGGTCTCAAGGTCCAGCCCTGGGTCAAGACCTCGATGGCGCCGGGATCCAAGGTCGTCACGGATTACCTGAAGCGCGCCGGCCTGCTGGTCGATCTAGAGGCGCTCGGATTCCACATCGTCGGTTACGGCTGCACGACCTGCATCGGCAACTCGGGTCCGCTCAATGGCCCGATATCGAAGGCGATCGGCGACCACCAGCTGTCGGTCGCCTCGGTGCTCTCGGGTAACCGCAATTTCGAAGGCCGCGTGCACCAGGAAGTGCGGATGAATTTCCTGGCCTCGCCGCCGCTGGTCGTCGCGTATGCGCTGGCCGGTACCGTGGATCTCGACCTGAGCGGCGATCCGATCGGCAAGGATCGCGACGACAAGCCGGTCTACCTGCGGGACATCTGGCCGGGCGCCGGCGAAATCCAGGCCGCGATCGGGAGTTCGGTTTCCGCGGACATGTTTGTAAAGACCTACGGCGATGTCTTCAAGGGCGACGAACGCTGGCGCAGCATCGACATTCCGGATTCGCAGACCTACCGCTGGGAGGGCGACAGCACCTATATCCAGAATCCGCCCTATTTCACCGGCATGAGCCGCAAGCCGCCCGGACTGCCGACCATCAATGGAGCGCGCTGCCTGGCGCTGTTCGGGGACTCGATCACGACCGACCACATCTCTCCGGCGGGCGCGATCCGCAGGGACTCCCCCGCCGGGCTCTATCTGCAGCAGAACAATGTAGTGCCCGCGGATTTCAACAGCTACGGATCGCGGCGTGGCAATCATGAGGTCATGATGCGCGGCACCTTCGCGAATCCGCGCATCAGGAATCTGATGGTGCCGGGGCTGGAGGGCGGCATCACGCGCATGCAGCCGGGAGGCGAACAGCTGCCGATTTACGATGCCGCGATGAAATACATCGCGGCCGGGGTGCCGCTGATCGTGATCGCCGGCAAGGAGTATGGCACCGGTTCTTCCCGCGACTGGGCGGCCAAGGGCACGATCCTGCTGGGTGTCAAGGCGGTCATCGCCGAAAGTTTCGAGCGCATCCATCGCGCGAATCTGGTCGGCATGGGGGTGTTCCCGCTGACATTCGAGAAGGGCAAGAACGCCCAGGCATTCGGTCTCGACGGCACCGAGACCTACGAAATCGACGGCCTGAAGGCCGGCAGCAGCAAGGCGACCGTGCGCGCAACGCGGGCCGACGGCGAGTCAGTCAGTTTCCCGGTCATCGTCCGCGTCGACACCCCCAAGGAATGGGAGTACATGGACAACGGCGGCATCCTGCATTTCGTATTGCGCCAGCTGGCGGCCTGATCCGGTGGCATTCCGGCGCGCGGTCTGAAGCGCCATGAGCCGGTCCATCGCGGTGTTCGACCTCGACGGCACGATCACCCGGCGCGATACATTCCTGCCCTATCTGCGCGGCTGGCTGCGGCGTCATCCGCGCCGCGGCTGGCCCTGGATCGCGCTGGCGGCGCTCGGGCGCTATATCACCGGCGGCCGCGACCGCGGGCGATTGAAGTCGGAGCTGATCAGCCGGCTGATGTCCGGCGCAAGCCAGCCAGATGTCGCGGCGTGGACGCGCGATTTCGTCGCCGGTCTGGATGCCGGTGAACTGTGCGCGGGCGCGCTCGAGGCCATCGAGCGTCATCGGCAGAGAGGTGACAGGCTGGTTCTGCTTTCGGCCAGCGTGGACCTGTATGTTCCGGCAATCGGATCGCAACTCGGCTTCGATGAAACGATCTGCACCGGGATCGCGTGGCGCGACGGACGCCTGGACGGCGCGCTGACGACGCCCAACCGGCGCGGCGGCGAGAAACTGCGTTGCGTCGAAATGCTGCGGGCGCGCTATCCGGGGAGCGCATTCGCCGCCTATGGCAATTCCGGTTCCGACCTCGTTCACCTGAAGGCCGTGGAGCGTCCGATGCTCGTCAATGGCGGCCGCGGCGCCCGGCACACAGCGCTCCGATCCGGCATACAGGTTGCGGACTGGCGTAACAAAAGCGCAGTTGCCCCGGTCTGATGCACAGGAGGCCAGCAATGCGGATCAAGCCCTCGGAAATCACGCCGGAACCCGTCTATCGCGCGCGCCGCGAGTTCCTCGCCGGCATTGCGGGTCTCGGCGCCGCGACCGCGCTGGCGCGACCTGCCGTGGCCCAGACGGTCATGAATGTCGCGCTGATCGAGCGCCTGAAGTACACGCGTAGCGCGCGCTATTCGACCGCCGAGACACCCAACTCGCTGGCGGACATCACGGGCTACAACAATTTCTACGAATTCGGCACCGGCAAGGACGACCCGGCGCGAAATGCCGGCAGTCTGCGCCCGCGGCCCTGGTCGGTCGTGGTCGATGGTGAATGCGAGGTCAAGGGGCGCTACGCGCTCGATGACCTGCTGCAGCCGCATCCGCTCGAAGAGCGGATCTACAGGTTGCGCTGCGTCGAAGCCTGGTCGATGGTCATTCCGTGGATCGGGTTCCCGCTCGGCGATCTGGTCGCGCGCTTCAAGCCGACCTCGCGCGCGAAATTCGTCGAATTCACGACCCTGCAGGACCCGAAGCAGATGCCGGGACAGCGTTTCGCCGTGCTTGACTGGCCCTATGTCGAAGGGCTGCGCATCGATGAGGCGATGCATCCGCTCGCGATCATCGCGGTCGGCCTCTACGGGCAGGTGCTGCCGAACCAGAATGGCGCGCCATTGCGCCTGGTCGTGCCATGGAAGTACGGCTTCAAGAGCATCAAGTCGATCGTGCGCATCCGGTTCAGCGAGCGCATGCCCGCGACCAGCTGGGCGCTGTCGGCGCCGCGCGAATACGGGTTCTATGCCAATGTGAACCCCGAGGTTGACCACCCGCGCTGGAGCCAGAAGCGCGAGCGGCGCATCGGCGCGGGCCTGCTGGCATCGCGCCAGCCAACGCTGAAATTCAACGGCTATGGCGCCGACGTCGCGCAGCTGTACGCCGGCATGGACCTGGCGCGGAATTTCTGACGATGAGACTTGGCGCCGACGGGGCGACGCGCTGGATCGCCAAGCCACTGGTGTTCCTGCTGTGCCTGCTGCCGCTTGGCTGCCTGCTCGCCGGTCTTGCGGATGCTCTGGGCCTGATCCGGCTGCCCGCGGCCGCGCTCGGCGCAAACCCCGTCGAGGAGATGCAGGACACGCTCGGTATCTGGGGCCTGCGGCTGCTGCTCGTGACGCTTGCCGTGACGCCGCTACGCGAAATTCTCGGCTGGCCCCGCCTGCTCGCCTTCCGGCGCATGCTGGGGCTGTTTGCGTTTTTCTACATCTCGATGCATTTCCTGTTCTACCTGTTCGTGGACCAGAGCCTGGACTGGCGCGTGCTGGCGGAGGACATCGCGGAACGGCCATTCATCACGGTTGGATTCGCTGCGCTCCTGCTGCTGATACCGCTCGCGCTGACCTCGACCAGGCGCGCCATGCGGCGCCTCGGCCGTCGCTGGCAGAAACTGCATCGCCTGGTCTATCCGGCGGCAGTCCTCGGGTGCACGCATTTCTACTGGCAGGTCAAGGCCGATATCCGCGAGCCGCTGGTTTATTTCCTGGTGCTTGCCGTGTTACTGGGCTGGCGTGTGTACCGCTACCGGCAGCGTACGCGCCGCGGACGCGCCAAGCAGGATGCCCGCCAGGATCAGGAGCCCGCCCGCCCCGGTCTGCCAGTCGAGGCGCTCCCCGAGTAGCCACCAGCCGAGCAGCGCAGCGAGCACCGGCTCGCCGACCAGAACCACGGCGACGAACAACGGGCTCAGGTGGCGCAACCCCCAGTTGTAGCCACTGTGACCGATCAATTGCGAGACCACGGCCATGCCGGCCAGCGCCCACCAGGTTTTCGCTGTGAAGCCTGCGGCCGGCGTGTCCGTCAAGAGCACCGCGAACCACAGGAAACCCGCTGCCGAGCCGTAGGCGATCGCGAGATAGGGTCGAAACGACAATCGCAACTGGGCGCGCTGCGAGAGCATCAGGTAAGCGGCCATCGCGATCGCCCCGGCAACCGCCAGCAGGTCACCGGCCATGACTTCGTGCCCTTGCTCGACACCGATGCTGGCGATCGCCACGCCGCCGATGGCGAAGATGAGCGCGAGCACCGTCCGCAGCGCGGGCGCCCCGTGCCCGCTTGCGTAGAGAAAAATGGCGACCCAGATCGGGGCGGTGCTGACGAGCAGTACGCTGCGCGCGATCGAGGTGTAGCCGAGCGAGGCGATCCAGGTCGCGAAATGCAGGGCCAGGAACAGGCCTGCGGCTGCCGCAATCGCCGCATGCCGCAGCTCTACCCGTGCCGTGCCGGTGCTGCCTGCGAGCGCCACCGGTATCACGACGAATGCCGCGATTCCCATCCGCCAGGCGGCGATCGCGAGCGGCCCGGCATCGGCGAGCCGGGCGAATATCGACGCGAATGACACAGCGGCGAGCGCAATCGCGAGCACCAGGTATGGCGCCGCATTGCCAGCGCGCGGCATCAGCGCAGCGCCCAGCCGGGCACCTCGCGCCAACCCTGGGCAAGCTCGGCATCCAGCTCGCGCCAGCGCGGCTCCAGCCGTTCGACCAGGGCCCAGAACCGCCGCGAATGATTCATGTGGCGGGTATGCGCCAGTTCATGAATGAGCAGATAGCGCACGACGTCCGCGGGCTGAAACACGAGGCAGGCATTCAAGCTGATGGTTCCATGGCGTGAACAGCTGCCCCAGCGCGTGCGCTGGCGCCGGATCTGGGCGTGCGCGTAACGTAGCCCGCATTCCGCAGCCAGCCGCGCGAGCAGCGGCACCAGCATCGAATGGGCCGCCCTCATCGTGAAGCGCTGCAGCGCATGCCGCAGCAGCACAACGCGCGACTGCTCGCCGATCAGCAACAGGCGATCGCCTTCGACGGAGAGCCGCGGGGCGCCCTCGGCCTCGACATACTCGACACGCCAGCGGTCGCCGCTGCACCTGAACCGGACCTCTTCCGGCAGACCATTGCCGGTCGCGGCTTCGATCGGCCGGTATTGGGCCACCTTGCGGTCGATCCACGAGCGGTAACGCCGCACGAAATTCTCGACTGCGCGCGGGCCGGTGCCCTGCGGAACCACGATCTCGACCCCGCCACCGGGAAACACGCGGACCGTCAGCCGGCGCGCGCGATGACTGGTGCGCACGCGCCATCCGGCCTGATCGCCGGCCGACGCCTCGAGCAGCCCGAGTTGCGCCGCGATTACGACACGCGTGATCATAAGACCGCCGCCAGGCGCGAGCCCTCGTCGATGGCACGCCGGGCATCGAGTTCGGTCGCGAGACTGGATCCCCCGATCAGGTGCGCGCGGAATCCTGCCGCTTCAATGCCGCTCACCAGTTCCCGTTGCGGCTCCTGGCCCGCGCATACGACGACACTGTCCACAGCCAGCAGCCGGGACTCGTTGCCGACGGCGATATGCAGCCCCGCATCGTCGATTCGCTGATAACTCACGCCCGCTATCATGCGCACGCCCCGCCGCTTCAGCGCCAGCCGGTGAACCCAGCCCGTGGTCTTGCCCAGGTCCCGGCCTGGCGGCGTCGGCTTGCGCTGCAGGAGCCATATCTTACGCGGCATCTCGTGCGCAGGATCGGTCCCGTCAAGGAGTCCGCCACGCACCGAGAGCGCCATGTCGATGCGCCATTCACGCATGAATGCCGGGATATCGAGGCTGGACGGCGGATATCGCCCGTCGTGGCTCAGGAATTCCGCAACGTCGAATCCAATCCCGCCGGCGCCGACGATCGCGACCGTCGAGCCAACCGGTCTCTGGTGCAGCAGCACATCGATGTAGCTCAGCACCTTCGGGTGATCGAGACCCTCGATCGCGGGCAATCGAGGAACGACTCCGGACGCCAGTATGACTTCGTCGAATTCGCCAGCAGTCAGTTCGGCGATCCCGGCGCGACGGGACAACTCGAGTCGCACACCGGTCAATTCGATCTGGCGCCGGTAGTATCGAAGTGTTTCGTGAAATTCCTCCTTGCCCGGAATGACCTTGGCCATGTTGAACTGGCCGCCGATCTGGCTGGCTGCCTCGAACAAAGTAACCCGGTGGCCGCGGCCGGCCGCGACGGTGGCGCAGGCGAGCCCAGCCGGCCCGGCACCGACCACTGCAATGCGCCGCCGCACGGCCGCCGGATGGTAATTCAGTTCGGTCTCACGGCCGGCACGCGGATTGACGAGGCAGCTTGCAACCTGATTCTCGAACACGAGATCCAGGCAGGCCTGATTGCATGCGATGCAGGTGTTGATTTCGTCCGCCCTGCCGGTGGCGGCCTTGCGGACGAAATCCGGGTCGGCCAGCAGCGGCCGCGCCATCGAAACCAGATCGGCGTCGCCTGCTGCAAGCAACCGTTCGGCCACCGCGGGATCGTTGATGCGATTGCTGGTGACCAGCGGGATTCCGACACTGCCGCGCAGGCGACGCGTGACCCAGCTGAATGCCGCACGCGGCACCATCGTCGCGATGGTAGGTATGCGGGCCTCATGCCAGCCGATGCCGGTATTGATGATCGTGGCACCCGCCCGCTCGACCGCCTGCGCGAGTTCGATGACCTCCTGCCAGGAACCGCCGCCCTCGACCAGATCGAGCATCGACAGCCGGTAGATGATGATGAATGCGGGGCCGACCTCCTTGCGCGTGCCCGCGACGATTTCGACCGGCAGTCGCATCCGGTTGTCCCAGCTGCCACCCCATCGATCCGCCCGGTGATTGGTCCGTGCCACCAGGAACTGATTGATGAAATAGCCCTCGGAACCCATGATTTCAACGCCGTCGTAACCGGCCTCCCGGGCCAGGCTTGCGCAGCGCACGAAATCGGCGATCTGTCCCTGGATGCCGCGATCGGACAGCTCGCGTGGCGTGTATCTCGAGATTGGCGCCTTCAGACGCGATGGCGCGACCGCGAGCGGGTGATAGGCGTAGCGCCCGGTGTGCAGGATCTGCATGCAGATCCTGCCACCCTCCCCGTGCACCGCATCGGTGACCAGCCGGTGGCGCGCGAGATGACGGCGGCCGCTGAGGGTGCCGGCGAATGGCTTGGTCCAGCCGGCCGCATTCGGCGCGATGCCGCCGGTCACGATCAGCCCGGCGCCGCCGCGGGCGCGTTCGGTGAAATAAGCGGCGAGCTTCGGGTAATCGCGGCGCCGGTCCTCGAGACCAGTATGCATCGAGCCCATCAGTACGCGGTTTGGAAGAGTCGTGAATCCGAGATCGAGTGGCGCCAGCAGATGCGGAAATGGATTCTGCGTCACGCGCGCAATCATATAGGATCGTCTATCGCATGAGACCCGTGATTCAGGTTCGCGATCTCGTCAAGCAGTATCCGGCGGTGCGCGCCGTCGACGGCGTGTCTTTCGACATCGCGGAGGGCGTCTGTTTTGGCCTGCTGGGACCGAATGGCGCCGGCAAGACGACGACCGTGGAGATCATCGAAGGCGTCACGGTGCCGACATCGGGGCGCGTGCTCTATCGGGGCGAACCACTGGGTGCGCGCTTCCGCGCCGAGGCCGGCATCCAGTTCCAGAAAACCGCGCTGCAGGAATTCCTGACAGTGCGCGAAACCCTGATGATGTTCCGCCGCCTGTACGCGCATGGCCGGGACGTGGATGACGTGATCCGCCTGTGCGCCCTCGAGCAGCTGGTCGGGCGGGACAACCGGAAGCTGTCGGGCGGCCAGCTCCAGCGGCTGCTGCTGGCTATCGCGCTCGTCAACGATCCGCAGCTGCTGTTTCTGGACGAACCGACGACCGGGCTCGATCCGCAGGCGCGGCACAACTTCTGGGACCTGATCCGGGCAATCAAGGCCGAGGGCCGGACTGTCGTGCTGACGACGCATAACATGGAGGAAGCCTACTTCCTCTGCGATGTCATTGCGATCATGGATCGTGGCCGCATCATCGCCGAAGGCCCGCCGTCGCGGCTGCTGAAGGAGCACTTCAATGATGTCGTGCTCGAGCTCCCGCGCGAGGACTTCGGCGTCGACCCGGCGGAATTTCCGTTGCCGGTGCTGCTGGCCGGCGACCGCGCCGAAATCTCGACGGCCGACGTCGAACTCGCGCTGCGCTCGCTGCTCGATCGCGGTGTCTCCGTCCGCCACCTGAATATCCGCCCGCGCAACCTCGAGGACCTGTTCCTCGAGCTGACCGGCCGCGAGCTGCGCAGATGAATCTCCGCCGCATGGCCGCAATCTGGATCGCGCGCAATCTCGAGTTCCTGCGTGACCGCTCGACGCTGGTGTTCAACCTAGTCCTGCCGCTCGCGCTGGTGGTCGCATTTGCCGTCATATTCGGAGGTCAGGCGCAGAACCTGTTCAGGATCGGCGTAGTGGCCGCACCGGGAGTCGCGCTCGACCCGGACCTCCATCCATTCCTCGGCACGCGCTACGCCGATTTCTACCGCGTGGATCCGCTGGAGCTCGAGGCCGCCATTCGCAAGGTTGAGCGGCACCAGACCGACCTGCTGCTCGACCTGCGCGCCACGCCTCGCTACTGGGTCAATGCCGATTCGCCGAAAGGCTACCTGGCGGAAAAGCTCCTGCAGGAATCGCCCGGCGCAGCCGCCAGGCGCGAACCGGTGACCGGCACGGCGGTGCGCTATGTCGACTGGCTGCTGCCGGGGATCCTGGGCATGAACATGATGTTCAGTTGCCTGTTCGGCGTCGGCTATGTGGTCGTGCGCTACCGCAAGTCCGGGTTCCTGCGACGCCTGTCGGCGACGCCAGTCACGGCACTCGAATTCGGCGCCGCACAGATCCTGTCCCGGCTCGTGCTCACAATCAGCGTGACCGTGCTGGTCTATGCCTTGCTCGCGTTCCTGGTTCCATTTCGAAATGACGGCAGTGCGCTGCTGCTGCTCGCCACGGCCGTGATCGGCGCGACCTGCATGATCTCGCTCGGCTTCATGGTGGCGGCCCGGTTCACGAGCGAAGAACTCGCCAACGGGATCATCAATCTCGTTTCGTGGCCGATGATGCTGCTGTCGGGTGTCTGGTACTCGCTGGAAGGAGCCCCGAAATGGCTGCGCATGGCGGCCGAGGCCCTGCCGCTGACCCAGATGCTGAAGGCTGCCAGGGGCATCATGCTGGATGGAGCCGGCAGCGCCGACATCCTGCCCATACTCGCCGTGCTGATCGTGATGACGATTGCCTTCCTCGGCATCGCCGGCGCGAGCTTCCGCTGGCGCCCGGACTGAAAAACCCGCGGTTGAGCGGCGTCCCCCTGCGGGACTGTGGCAGACTCTCGCGTTCGGGATCAAAGGCTGCGGAATCGACTTGGACAAATCCGAACTGCTCAATCAGCTGCGCATCGATCGGGGGGCGGACGAGGATACTTCGCCTTCGCGCATTCGCGTCTGGATCGGAATCGCGCTCGGGTTCGCGCTGGCCGGTGCAGCGATATTCTGGCTGCTCGGGCGCGGCGCCACGACGGAAGTGGCCGTGGTCAGCGCGCGTGCCTTGCCAGCAGTGGGCGGCGGCAGTTCGGTGCTTGACGCCACTGGCTATGTGACGGCACGACGCCAGGCGACGGTATCGGCGAAAATAACCGGCAAGGTCCGCACGCTGCTGATCGAGGAAGGCCAGCGCGTTGCCGAGGGCGAGGTCCTGGCGACACTCGACGACGCCGAAGCCCGTGCCGAGGTCTCGCTGCGCCAGGCGCAGGTCGAGGCTGCCCGCGCGGGTCTTGGAGAGATCCAGAGTGCTCTTGCCAACGCGGAGCGCGAGTATGAGCGGCAACGCGAGTTGGATGCGCGCAAGTTGACCAGCGTGTCGGCCCTCGATGCCGCGCGCACCCAGGCCGAGGCGCAGAGCGCCCGCCTCGCCAGCCAGCAGAGCGCGGTGAAGGTGGCCGAGGAAGTGCTGGACGCGGCAAGAGTACAGCTCGACAACACGATCGTGCGCGCGCCATTTGCGGGCGTCGTCACCGTCAAGGCGGCCCAGCCTGGCGAGATGATTTCGCCGATTTCCGCCGGCGGCGGCTCGATCCGCACCGGCATCGGCACGATCGTCGACATGGATTCCCTTGAAATCCAGGTCGATGTCAGCGAGGCTTACATCAACCGGGTGCAGGCAGGACAGCCGGTGGAAGCTGTGCTGAATGCCTATCCCGACTGGCGGATCCCGGCTGAAGTCATCGCGATCGTTCCGACGGCCGACCGTTCGAAGGCAACGGTCAAGGTGCGCATTGCGCTGCGAAGCACGGATGCCCGGATCGTCCCGGAGATGGGTGTGCGCGTCGCTTTCCTGGAAGAAAAGCGTGGAACGGCCGCGACTTCCGCGGCCGCCGTGCAGCGCGGCGTCCTGGTGCCAGCTGCGGCCATACGGCAGGATGCAGGGGCGGACGTCATCTACGTGGTGCGGGACGGCCGTGCAGAACGGCGCGCGGTGACGCTGGGCGGCGCCCAGGGCGACTCGCGGCAGGTGCAGACCGGCATTTCGGCAGGCGATTCCGTCATCGTCGACGCACCGCCCACGCTGAAGGACGGAGACGCGGTCAGGACCAGGCGCGAGGCAGATCAATGAGCGAAGCGATGGTGCGGGTCAGCGATGTGCACAAGACCTATGTGCGCGGCAAGCAGAAGGTCGAAGTGCTGCATGGCCTGACCCTTGCGATTCCCAGGGGCGATTTCGTTGCGCTGATGGGCCCCTCCGGCTCCGGCAAGACCACGCTGCTGAATCTGATCGGCGGTCTCGACCGGCCGACATCGGGAGAAATCCGCGTGGATGGCGAGCGCATCGACCAGCTGGCCGGGGGAGCGCTGGCAAAGTGGCGCGCGCGCAATGTCGGGTTCGTATTCCAGTTCTACAACCTGATGCCGGTGCTCAGCGCCGAGCGCAATGTCGAATTGCCATTGCTGCTGACCGGTCTTTCAGCTGCCCAGCGCAGGAAGTCGGTCGCGGTCGCGCTGGAGGTCGTGGGCCTCACCGATCGCGCCCGGCACAAGCCCCGGGAGCTGTCCGGCGGCCAGGAGCAACGGGTCGCGATCGCCAGGGCGCTGGTGTCTGATCCGACAATCCTGATCTGCGACGAGCCCACCGGCGATCTCGACCGCAGGACAGCGGACGAGATCCTCGGGCTGCTGCAGCTCCTGAACCGCGATCACGGCAAGACCATCGTGATGGTCACCCACGATCCCAAGGCGGCCGAATTCGCGCGTCGCACTCTGCACCTCGAGAAAGGGCAATTGCTGGAGCAGGCCGCGGCATGACGCGCACCGGCTTCATACTGGCGAATCTGTGGCGCAGGAAGACGCGCACCGTGCTGACGCTGCTGTCGGTCGTGACGGCATTCCTGCTGTTCGGCCTGCTGCAGGCCGTCAACGTGCTGTTTTCGGCAGGCGCGGATTTTGTCGGCGCGACACGCCTCGTGACCCAGGCTCGCGTGTCATTCACGACCTCGCTGCCGATGCGCCTGCTGCCGGAAATCGAAGCGGTGCCCGGCGTCCAGGAGGTCATGTGGCAGCAGTGGTTTGGCGCCGTGTGGCAGGAGAACACGCAGCTGATCTTTTTCGCCGCCGATCCAGCGCGGCTGCGCCGCGTTTACCCGGAGTACGTGATGCCGGATCAGCAGTGGAAGGCCTTCGAAGAAACGCGCACCGGCATGATCGTCGGCCGCAATCTCGCCAACCAGTACGGCTGGCGAATCGGCGACAAAGTGCCGATCGCCTCCAACATCTTTCCGCAGAAGGACGGCAGCAAGGCCTGGATATTCGACCTGGTCGGCATCTATGACGGCAAGGACGAAGAGTGGCAGCGCAACACCAATGTCGGCTGGATCAACCACGCGTACTTCGACGAGGCCAATCAGTTCGGCTCGGGCTTTGCCGGAACCTTCACGCTGAAGCTCTCGGACCCGGACCAGGCGCAGCAGATCGCGCAGGCCATCGATGCCAGATTCGAAAACTCGCCGGATGAAACCAAGACCCAGACCGAGAAGGATTTCAATCTCGGCTTCTTCAAGCAGATCGGCGACATCGGGTTGATCGTGCGCTGGATACTGTTCGCGGTTTTCTTCACGCTGCTGCTGGTGGTCGGCAATACCATCGCGCAGAGCGTGCGCGAGCGGATCCCGGAACTGGCGATCCTGAAGACGCTGGGTTTCAGCGACCGCAGTGTGCTCGGCTTGGTGCTGGCCGAGGCGGCCGCCATCTGCGTGATCGGCGGCCTGCTCGGACTCGCAATCGCGACCGTGATCGGAATCACCATCGGCAGCAGCGGAAACTTCCCGCTGGCGGTCGACGAACGGGTGTGGATCACCGGCCTGATTTCGATCCTGGTCCTGAGTCTGGCGGTCGGTCTGCTGCCGGCGCTGCGGGCCAGGCGACTGTCGATCGTCGACGCGCTGGCCGGGCGCTGACCGGGGATCCGGACGTTGCTTCGGCAGGCCATCGCAATCACCTCGCTGAGTCTCCGCAGCGTGCCGGAGCGCTGGGGCCCGTCGCTGGTCATCATTGTCGGGCTTGCCGGCGTCGTCGCGGTATTCACTGCGCTCTTGGCGATGGCCGAGGGCTTCCAGTCCACCCTGAAATCGACCGGCCGTGCCGACATCGCGCTGGTGCTGCGCGGCGGCTCGAGCGCCGAACTCAACTCCGGACTGCCGCGCGAACAGGCAACGCTGATCAAGCAGGCCCCGGGGATCAGTGTCGGCGACGATGGCCAGCCGCTGGCGTCGGCCGAGATGATCGTCATTGCGGAATTGCTGAAGACCGGCGAGAAAACAGGTTCCAACATCACGGTACGGGGTGTCGAGCCAGCCGCATTCGCGCTGCGCCCCCAGCTCACGATCGTCGCCGGCCGGAAATTCCAGCCTGGCCTGCGGGAACTGATCGTCGGCGGCGGCGTCAGCCGGCAGTTCGAGGGCGCGCGCATCGGCGAGACCCTGCGCATGCGCGGTTCGAACTGGACCGTGGTCGGCATATTCGAATCGGGCGATGCCAATGAAAGCGAATTGTGGGCGGACGTCGAGGTTGCCCAGACCACCTTCAATCGGCGCGGTTTCAGCTCGGTGCGCCTGCAGCTGGACCCCGCCTCCGATCTCGCGGCGGTCAAGGACGCCCTGACCGCCGACCCGCGCCTGAATGTCGACGTGGAATCCGAGCAGCAGTATTACAGCGGCCAGACCGAGCAGTTCCGCCGCACCATCGGCATGCTGGCCGGTGTCGTGACCGTCATCATGGCGCTGGGCGCGACATTTGCCGCGCTCAATACGATGTATGCGGCGGTGGGCACGCGCGCGCGCGAGATTGCGACCCTGCGCGCGATCGGCTTCGGCGGCACACCGGTCGTGATTTCGGTGCTGATCGAGTCACTCTTGCTGGCCCTGGTGGGTGGCACGATCGGCGCCCTGCTCGCCTACCTGCTGTTCAACAACATGGCGGTCTCGACCCTCGGCGCGAATTTCTCCCAGGTAGTCTTTCAGTTCGAAGTGACCCTCGAGCTGGTGCGCCGCGGACTCCTGATCGCGCTCGTGATCGGCATGCTGGGCGGCCTGCTGCCCGCGCTGCGCGCGGCGCGCCTGCCGGTGACGACCGCGCTGCGCGCAGCCTGATCCTTCCCCTGCGCAGCCAGCCATGGACGCGGTCAAGACGCCGGCCCTGATCGACATCGGCATCAACCTGGCCCACGGCAGTTATGACCGCGATCGGGCCGAAGTTATCGCGCGGGCGCAGGCGGCTGGGATTGCCGCGATGATCGTCACCGGCAGCACGATTGCCGACAGCGCACGTGCGCTCGAGCTGTGCCGGCAATGGCCCCAACTGTTGCGCGCGACGGCCGGCGTGCACCCGCACCACGCCGCGGCGTTCCAGGATTCCGATGGCGCTGCGCTCGCCGATCTGCTTGCCGATCCGATGACAGTGGCGGTCGGTGAATGCGGCCTCGATTACTACCGGAACTACTCGCCGCCCGCGGAGCAGCGGCGCGCGTTCGCATTGCAGCTCAAGCTGGCCGCCGGTCTTGAGCTGCCGGTATTCCTTCACCAGCGCGAAGCGCACGCGGATTTCATGGCAATGCTGCGCGAGCATCCGCGACTGCTGCAGCGTTCCCTGCTGCATTGCTTCACCGGCGGCACCGCGGAATTGGAGGCCTGCCTCGAGGCAGGTCTCGCGGTCGGCGTCACCGGCTGGATCTGCGATGAACGACGCGGGCAGTTGCTGCGGGAGGCAGTCGGCCGGATCCCGGATGATCGCCTGATGCTGGAAACGGACGGCCCCTACCTGCTGCCGCGAACCCTGGAGCCGAAACCGGCCCATCGCCGCAATGAACCCATGTATCTGCCGCTGATCCTGCAAGCGGTCGCGGCCTGTCGCGGCCAGTCGCCAGAGGAGCTCGCGAATATCACGACAGCGAACGCCCGGCGTTTCTTTGGCCTTAAACTGCAGGTTTGCCGCAGCTGATTCTGCGGGTATCTAGAAATACAGTTATGAACGTTCTGTAACAACTTGATAACACGGTGATTTAATGGACTTTCCGCTAGCGCTGCGCCAGACTGCCGAGACATTTTCAAGCTCGATCGTGCCGCAGCTCTGCGACTACATCCGGATCCCGAACAAGTCCCCGGATTTCGATGCCGAGTGGAAATCGCACGGTCACATGGACCGCGCTGCGGAATTGATGGCTGCCTGGTGCCGCGAGCAGAAGATCAGGGGCCTGAAAGTCGAGATCATTCGAAGCGGGGACCGCACACCGCTGCTGCTTTGTGAAATTCCCGGCACCGGCCCGGGCAGCGCGCTCCTCTACGGTCACATGGACAAGCAGCCGGAATTTACCGGCTGGGCGGAGGGCCTGTCGCCCTGGGAGCCGGTGCTGCGCGACGGCAAGCTATACGGCCGCGGTGGCGCCGACGACGGTTACGCGGTTTTTTCATCGCTGACGGCAATCCGCCTGCTGCAGGAACAGGGCATTCCGCACGCGCGCTGCGTCGTGCTGATCGAGGCCTGCGAGGAAAGCGGAAGCTACGATCTTCCCCACTACGTCGAGACCCTCGCGGATCGCATCGGCACGCCCGGTCTCGTGGTGTGCCTGGACGCCGAGTGCGGCAATTACGATCAGCTCTGGTGCACGACCTCGCTGCGCGGCAATCTGGTCGGAACGCTTTCGATCCAGGTGCTGACCGAGGGCGTGCATTCGGGCGCCGGCACCGGTGTAGCGCCCTCGGTTTTCCGCATCGCCAGGACGCTCCTGGCGCGGGTCGAGAATGACGTCACCGGTGACCTGCTGCTGGACGAACTCCACGTCGAGATTCCACCGGCACGCCTTTCCCAGGCCAGGGCCGCGGCGGCGGTGCTTGGCGAGCAGATCATCGGGAAGATCCCATTCGTGCCGGGTGCGCGGCCGCTGACCGATGCGCCCTACGAGCTGATATTGAACACGACCTGGCGTCCGTCCCTCGCCGTCACCGGCGCCGGAGGACTGCCGGCGCTGCAGGATGCCGGCAATGTCCTGCTGCCGCGTCTCGATCTCAAGCTGTCATTCCGCCTGCCACCGACCAGGGATGCCGCCGCTGCAGCGGCGGCCGTGAAAAAGCAGCTGGAAGCAGACCCGCCTTATGGCGCGCGCGTGAGCTTTGTGGTCGGATCTTCCCTTGCCGGCTGGAATGCGCCGGCGGTCGCGCCATGGCTCGAAAAATCCATGCACGAAGCCTCAAACGCCACATTCGGGCGCGACGCGATGTACCTGGGCACCGGCGGCAGTATCCCGTTCATCGGTATGCTGGGTGAACGCTTCCCGAAAACGCAGTTTCTCGTGACCGGCGTGCTGGGACCGCATGCCAATGCTCACGGGCCGAATGAATTCCTGCACCTCGCCTGCGCCCGGAATCTCACTGTCTGCGTCGCCAAGGTGCTCGCGGACCACAGCAGCCAGGCCGCGGCCTGAGCTTGAAGCGGATTCAGCGTCGCGCCAGCGGACTCGGCTCGGAATTGTCCCGGATTTCTTCCCAGGCCTGGCGGTAGCGTTCGCGCGCGGCGCTCGCCGCTTCCGGATCCAGCGGCGGATATTCCGCCTCCAGCGCGCTCAATGAAATGACCTTGGGCGGTCGTCCCTTGGGGAAGCTGCTGCGATCCGTGAAAACGATGCGGCCGTCGACCGGCACGTCGCCGGCCAGCAGGCGCACGGCTGCGACGCGGTCATAGAGCGGTTCGATCGGATTCAGGAAGGTCGCGCGCACGATGCCATCCATGACGGTCCATTCGTTCATGTGCTCGCCACCGAAAACGACGCCGGCCATGTCGCGCAGGTCGATGACCAGCAGGCCGCGCCCGGTCATCAGCAGGAAATCGACATGCAGATGGCCGTCATTGCCGTCCGGCAGCACGATGTCCCGCAGCGCTGCCAGGGCACTGGCCTCGACCGCCCTGACGGTCCGGCGCCGGGCCCGGCTCTGCCGCCAGCGCCGGAATCCGGCCGTGATCGCGAGCGCCAGCAGGGCGGCCAGCGTCACCACGATCACCACCTGCACGATGAGCGTGTCGGTGTTCATGCAGCGAGCAGCCGTGCGCGAAAACCATCCAGGTCGCAGCCGATTTCCTCGGCCTCGAGCGGCGCCCCGCGCCAGCGCGCAAAGGCGGCTGGCGGAATGATCGTTTTGTCCACCAGCGGTTCGACGGTTTCCTGAAATTTCGCGGGATGGGCCGTGGCGGCCAGCACCCAGTGCGAGTCGCGCTTAGCGCTGTCCGGCAGCATGCGATACGCATGGGCGGCGGCCGCGGTGTGCGGGCAGAGCACCAGCCCGGCCTGGCGGTACTCGGAGCTGATGCTGCTGCGGATGGCCTCGTCGCTGACCGATACCGCGCGGATTCTCGTTCTCATGGTTTCGTGATCACGGTAAAGGGAGCTGAGCCTCTCGAAATTGCCGGGGTCACCGACGTCCATTGCACTGGCAATGGTAGCGATGGCTGGCCGCGGCCGCCAACGACCGTCGGAGAGAAAATCGGGAAACGTGCGATTGGCATTGTGCGCGAGCAGGATTTCGCTGATGGGCAGTCCCAGCTGGCGCGCCCAGGCGCAGGCGACCGCCTGCCCCAGATTACCGGAGGGGATCACAAAGCTGGCATTCACCCCCTCCGCCGCCCGGATACCGAGGCTGGCTGAGGCGAAATAGGCGATCTGCGGCAGCAGGCGGCCGATGTTGATGCTGTTGGCGGAGGACATCGGCAGCGCCCCCCGCAACTGCCGGTCCCGGAAAGCCTCCTTTACGAGCCGCTGGCAGTCGTCGAAGCTGCCGCGTACCCCATAACTGCGGACATTGCCGCCCCAGCAGCAGAGCTGCCGCAGCTGCAGGGCTGAAATCCTGCCCGCCGGATACAGCAGCACGACACGGAAGCCCGGCCTGCCATGAAAAGCCGCTGCCACTGCCCCGCCGGTGTCGCCGGATGTCGCGACCAGGATGTTCAACTCGGCTCGATCCGGGCGCGCGATGCGCGCCAGGCAGGCAGCCAGGAAACGGGCGCCGAAATCCTTGAATGCCGCGGTCGGCCCGTGATAGAGCTCCAGCACCGAGAGCCGTTCCGCGCCGCCGGCGACCGGTGTCAATGGCGCCGGAAAATTGAAGGCCTCCGCTGCAACGGCGGGCAACTGCGCGGCCAGCGCTTCGCCATCGAAAAATGGCGCCAGCAATCGTGCCGCAAGCAGATCGAGCGCTGCCGGGCCTGCGCCTGCGAGCGCTTCCTGCGCCGGCCAGGCGGCAGGTACATAGAGGCCGCCATCGGGGGCCATCCCATCCTGCAGTGCGCGTGACAGCGGCACCCGCATCTGCGGATCGCGGGTGCTGCAGAAATTCATGAACCTTGCACCAGCACTGCGCCTTCATCGCCGATGGCCGCGATCCAGTGGTCGCAGGCCAGATCGCGCTTCGCAAATTCCTGCACCATGGCGGCGCAGATCGCACTGGCATGCGGCGCCTCGCACCAGGCAAATACGCTCGGACCGGCGCCGGAAATCGAGCAACCCAGGGCGCCCTCCTCCAGCGCGGAGCGCTTGACCTCCGGGAACCCGGGTATCAGCCGGGCCCGTTGTGGTTCGATGAGGACGTCTTCAAAGGCCGCACGCATCAGGGCGAGGTCATTGGTGTAGCAGCTGGCAAGAAAGCCAGCCAGATTCGCGGTCTGCCAGACCAGATCCGGCAAGCTGACGGTGTCTCTGAGAATCGCGCGTGCCTCGCGCGTGGACAGGAACAGATGTGGATGGACAAGGACACAGCGGATCCCTGGTGGCACGGGAATCTGCTTGATCCTGGGCTGGTCGATGCCGACCGTGAGCACCAGCCCGCCGAACAGCGAAGGCGCGACATTGTCGGCATGCCGCGAACCGCTGGCCAGGGTCTCGCCCCGGATCGCGTGGGCGAGGAGTTCAAGTCGCGACAGCGGCAGGTCCAGCAGTTCGTTGGCCGCAACCAGTGCCGCGACGGCAGAGGCGGCCGAGCCGCCGAGACCGGAGCCGAGCGGTATGCCTTTTTCGATCGCCAGCTCGATGCCGAATGGCAATGTCAGCGATTCGGCAAGTGACATCACCGCGACACCGGCGGTGTTGCGCTCCGCCTCCAACGGCAGCTCAGCGGCGACGCCTGTTATCGAGACGATGCGGACACCGGGCCGGTCGGCGCGTGTCGCGCGAACGCGGTCACCGATCGCCGGCAGTGCATGACCCAGAATGTCGAATCCGATGCCGACATTGCCAACCGTGGCCGGCGCGAAGGCAAGTGCCGAATGCCGCGCCATGCCTCAGATCCGTGCGCCGAGATAGGAAGCGAGCCGCAGCAGATCGCCGAACACACCGCCTGCCGTCACCGACGGGCCGGCACCCGGCCCCTGCACGATCAGCGGGTTCTCGCAATAGCGGTCGGTCGCAAAACGCACGATGTTGTCGGTCAACGCCATGTATGCGAATGGGTGGTCGGCTTCAAGCCGCTCGACTGCCGCGGAGGCTTTCCCCTCCGCCGTCAGGCGCCCCACATAGCGCAATACCCTGCCTGCGCGCTGCGCTGAGTTCAGGAGATCCTGCATGCGCGCGTCATGCTCCGGCAACCGCTCGAGGAACTCCGCCAGGCTGCAGGCGCGCAGCTCCTGCGGCACCAGGTTTTCGGTCTCGACATCGGCGAGCTCGAGCATCAGTCCCATCTCGCGCCCGAGTATCACCAGCTTGCGAGCGACATCCGCGCCGGACAGGTCGTCGCGCGGATCGGGTTCCGTGAAGCCCCGGGCTCTTGCGCCGGCCACGATGGTCGAAAACGGCGTGCCGCCATCGTAGGAATTGAACAGATACGCAAGCGTGCCGGAGAAAACCCCCTCGACCGTGCGGATGCCGTCGCCGGTCTCGCGCAGGTCGCGCATCGTCATGATGATCGGCAGCGCGGCGCCGACCGTCGCCTCGCACAGGAAATGTGTGCCGGCTGCGCGCCTGGCCTGCTGCATCTGCCGGAACTCGGCGAGCGGGGCGCTGCCGGCCTTCTTGTTTGGCGTGACGATGTGCAGGCCCGCGGCGAACCAGGAGGCGTAGCGGCTCGCAATGCCGGCATCCGCCGTGCAGTCGATCATGACTCGATGCGGCAGGTGCCCGGCTGCGACATGGGCCTCGAATTTCGCCAGATCCAGCATTTCGCCGTGACGCTCGAGCGCCTCGCGCCAGCAGCCGAGGTCGATTGCGGTATCCGCCAGCAGCATCCGTTTCGATGTTGCGATCCCGCGCACCCGCAGATCGAGATTGAACTGGCGTTGAAACCGCGCGGCCTGCGATTCGAGCTGGGCGAGCAGGACCGAACCGACCGTGCCCGGCCCGATCAGGCCGATCGACAGGGTATGCGGAGACAGGTAAAACCCGGCATGCACGGCGCGCAGGGCCTTTACCGTGACTTTGCGATCGACAACGACCGAGATATTGCGTTCCGAGGCGCCTTGCGCGATGGCGCGGATATTGATACCGGCGGCGCCGAGCGCGGCAAACAGCTTGGCCGAGACGCCGTGCGTCCCGGCCATGCCGTCACCGACGATTGCGATAATCGAACATGCATCCGCGCTCTCGACGCTCTGCAGCTGCCCGTCGCGGAGCTCGTTGGCAAATGCCAGCCGGACTGCACGCTCGGCAAGCGCCGCCTGCTCGGCGGGGATCGCGAAGCAGATCGAATGTTCGGAGCTGCCCTGCGAAATCAGGATCACGGAAATACCGGCGTCATGCAGCGCGCCGAACAGCCGGTGCGCCGTGCCGGGCACGCCGATCATTCCAGCGCCTTCCAGATTGACGAGCGCAATGTTTTCGATGCTGGTGATGCCCTTGACGACCAGCGCCGACTCGGGCGCCGCTGCAATCAGCGTCCCCGGCTTGTCGGGTGCGAAGGTGTTGCGGATGCGGATCGGGATGCCCTTTTCGAATGCCGGGGCCATGGTTTGCGGATGGATGACCCTGGCGCCGAAGTAGGCGAGTTCCATCGCTTCGTGGTAGGACAGCGAAGGGATGATGCGGGCGTCGGGCACCTGGCGCGGATCGGCGGACAGCACCCCGTCCACATCGGTCCAGATGACGATTTCGCGCGCGTCCAGGAGCGAGCCGAATATCGAGGCCGAGAAATCGCTGCCATTGCGGCCCAATGTCGTCTGCAGGCCGCGCGCATCGCTCGCAACGAATCCGGGAATCACCAGGGTCGAATCGCGCCGTGTGACTCGTGCAGCGGCATTGGCGCGGGAACGCTCCCACTGCACGCTCGGTCCCAGCGCACCCCACTCGACAAATACGATTCCCCTGGCATCGACCCAGCGCACGGCTGGCCGGTGCTTGCGCTCTTCGAGATAGGTTGCGAACAGCTGGCTCGACCAGATCTCACCGTATCCATGAACCAGATCGCGCAGTTCACGACTGGCCGAGCGCACCAGCGCAACCGCCTGCAGCATGCGGCCAAGATCCGCGATATCGGCATGCAAGCGCGCGAAATAGGATTTTTCTGCGTCGGGGCTGAGAAGTTCGGTCGCGATCGAGACGTGCCGCTCCAGCAGGCCGGCCAGCGCCGCCTCGCAGGCGCGGTTGTCGGCCTGCTCGGCCGCCGCGACCACACCGATCAATTCATCGGTGACGCCACGGCAGGCCGAAAGCACCAATGCGACCCGGGCCTCCGGCAGCTGCTCGACCTGCGTAGCGACCCGTCGAAAGCAGCCGGCATCGGCGAGACTCGAGCCCCCGAACTTGTGCACTACCCAGCGTCGATCGCGCGTCGCCAAGAAAACTCCCGCGAGGATTGCGGCGCCCGATGTGCAGCGCAAAAGCAGCCCGGCAATCTTCTCGTGCGTTGCCGGGAAAGGCAAGCAATCCGGGGGTTTGCATCAATTCAATGGCGGTGCGCCTGCCAGCGGCGCAGTAGCCCGGCACCACCCGGCAGGCGGAGGATCCAGAGCAAGACCCTGACGGCGAGACGATCCGCAGTGCTCAGGCTGAATGGGCGGTGCAGCGCTTCGTAAAGCGCCGGCTGCTCCTCCATCACCGCGACGGCAAGCGCCGTGAATTCGAACTGCCCTTCGGCGCAAGTGATGCGCCAGCTTCCTGGTGTCATGCCGGGATCGCCAGAACGCTCGACGACCGGGCTGCTCAGCAATGCGGGCAATGCCGGGCCCTGATAACGGGCGATGTCGAGAATCCGCCGGCCGCCGCCGCTATCGCTCCGGTAATGCAATTGTCCCGCGGCGCGGCTCGATGCGAGGCGATACACTGCCGATTCGCTGGATTCAGGCATCGCAGGACTATAAGTCAACGGCGGCCATCGCAACCAGCAGCCGCGATCCGGCATGATCCTCGTCATGACATCGCGACCCGGACTCGCGGGGCTGCTGGCCTGCCCCGCCTGTAATGGCCGGCTGACCGGCTCGAGTTGCCTCGCCTGCCGTATCGATTTTCCGATGGTCGGCGATATCCCCTGGATGATGCCCGAACCGCGCGCGGCATTGGTCGAGTGGCGCGGCAGGCTGCATTACCTGCTCTCGCATTACGCCACCGAGGCCGCGCGCCAGCGCAGGGATCTCGAGCAGGCGGCGGCGGGCAGCCTGCGGCGACGGCGACTCGAGCATGTCGCCGCCGCCCTCGATGACCAGGCCGAGCGGATCCGCGCCCTGATGCTGCCGCTGGGCCTGACTGGACGCGCTGAGGCTCATGCCGTGCATGTCGCCATCGGCACCGAGCTTCCGCTCAACCAGGGCCTCTCCAGTTATTACACCAACCTGCATCGCGATTGGTGCTGGGGCGCGGCCGAAAACGCCGCGGGCCTGGCCGCGGTCATGCGGGCGCTGGCATCAGGGCAGCCCGATCGCGTGCTGGTGCTGGGCGCGGGTGCGGCGCGCCTCGCCTATGACCTGCACTGCGCCCTGAAAACCGAACTGACAGTCGCGCTCGACTTCAATCCGCTGTTCATGCTGGCAGCACGCAGGATCCTCGATGGCGAGACGCTCGAATTGTATGAATTCCCGATTGCGCCCCGGAGCATCGAGGAACATGCGCTGCTCAGGAGTCTCTCAGCACCCGCAATACCCCGGCCCGGCCTCGAGCTCCTGCTGGCAGACGCGTCCGCGCCGCCATTTCAACGCGGATGTTTCGACCTGGTGCTGACGCCCTGGTTTATCGACGTGGCAGGAGAACCGGTCCCGCGGCTGCTGGCGCGGCTCAACAAGCTGCTCGCAGCCGGCGGGCTGTGGATCAATCATGGGTCATTGGCCTTCGCCGGGCGATCTCCGGCCGATTCGGTATCGCTGGAAGAGCTGCTCGAGTCCATGCCAGGCGCCGGCTTCGCGCGGCCCGAGCCGGTGGAAATTGAATTGCCCTACCTCGCCTCACCCGCCAGCCGCCACGCGCGCATGGAAACCGTGATCACATTCGGCGCCCGCAAGGAGCGCGAGGTCGAGTCGCCGGCGGCGGGCCGCGAGCTGCCCGAATGGCTGCGGCGCTCCGACCTGCCGGTCCCGGCGCTGCCGCAGTTTCGCGCGCAATCCCTGTCGACCAGGGTTTACGCATTCTTGCTTGCGATGATCGATGGCGAGCGCACGATCCGGGACATGGCGCGCCTCATGGAACAGCAGAAACTGATGACAGCCGCGGATGCGGAACCCGCGATCCGCCGGTTTCTGAGCCGCCTGCTCGAGCAGGCTGATGAGCGGCTCGGGTATTGAGACTCCCTGGTCTGATGGTGCGGGCCGGCCACCAGGACTGGGCGCAGTCTGCCACGCTGCGATATCCCAGTTACGCGATCGATTCCGTCCTGCTTGCGGCGGCACTGCTGCTGCTCATGATCCTGCCGGGCGCGAGCTACGCGAATGGCTGGCTGGCGACAAAGATCGTGCTGCTGCTGGTCTACATCGTGTTCGGGAGCATTGCGCTGAAGCGCGCAGCGACGCAGAGCCTGCGGCTGTGGTTCTTCGAGGCGGCGCTCCTGACCTACGGATTCTTGCTGACGATCGCGTGGTCACGCCACCCGCTTGGTCTGCTGTCGTGGTAGCACATGACGGAAAAATGGTGGGCCGTGATGGGATCGAACCATCGACCAACTGGTTAAAAGCCAGATGCTCTGCCACTGAGCTAACGGCCCGTCTTGAGCGGCGCGAATGATACCCCAGCGCTGGGGCCCGATCATCTGTATCGGGTCGGGTCGGCGATGCCTGCCTGCTCGAATCCGGCGCGGCGCAGCCGGCAGGAATCGCAGCGGCCGCAGGCCCGTCCTTCCGGATCCGGCTGATAACAGGAAATCGTCATCGAGTAGTCGACCCCGAGCGCCACGCCGCGGCTGATGATCTCCGCCTTGCTGAGAGCGAGCAGCGGAGCGTGAATGCGGATCCCTGCCCCCTCGACGCCGTTCCTGGTCGCCAGATTTGCCAGGCGCTCGAATGCCGCGATGAATTCGGGTCGGCAATCCGGGTATCCCGAGTAATCGACCGCATTGACGCCGATGTAGATATCGCGCGAGCCGATCACTTCGGCGTATCCCAGAGCGCAGGCGAGAAAAATCGTGTTGCGTGCCGGCACGTAGGTCACGGGAATGCCATGGCCTGGCTCTTCCGGCACGGCAATGTGATCGTCGGTCAGCGCCGAGCCGCCGAATTCGCGGATGGGCAAGCCGATGACGCGATGCTCGGCAGCGCCCAGTGCCTCGGCGACGCGGCGCGCGGCATCGAGTTCCAGGCGATGACGCTGGCCGTAGTCGAAGCTGAGGGCGTGGCAGCGACTACCGTGCTCGCCTGCGATGGCGAGAACGGTCGCGGAGTCGAGGCCACCGGAAACCAGCACGACCGCCGCCATTCCGGCGGCCTGTGATTCAGCGGCCAGGCGTGTCTCCCCACAGGATTTTGTGCAGCTGGACCTGGAATCTCACCGGCAGGCGGTCCTCCAGGATCCAGCCGGCGAGCTCGGCCGCGGCCAGCTGCTCGTAGCTCGGCGAGAACAGCACCGGGCAGCGCGTGTCGAGTCCCTGCGAGCGCAGCAGTTCGCGGCTCCACTCGTAGTCTTTGCGGTCGCAGATGACGAATTTCAGCAGGTCGCTCGTGCGCAGGCCCTGGAGCGCAAGGTCGAGATTGCGCCCCGACTCGCCCGAACCCGGTGTCTTGACGTCGATGACGCGCACCACGCGCGCATCCACGGTACTTGCATCGATCGCGCCGCTCGTTTCCAGCGACACCAGGAGTCCCGCGTCGCAAAGGCGCGAAAGCAGCGCGAAACAGGACTTCTGGGCCAGCGGCTCGCCGCCCGTCACGCAGACATGGCGCGCGCCCGAGGCCCGCGCCGCGTCCACCAGCGCATCGAGGCTCCGCCATCCGCCGCCGTGGAATGCATAGGCCGTGTCGCAGTACTGGCATCGCAATGGACAGCCGGTCAGGCGGATGAAGAAGGTGGGCCAGCCGACTGCATCCGCTTCGCCCTGCAGCGAATAGAAGGTCTCGGTGATCTTGAGGCGCGCCGCGGCCGCACGAGCCTGCATGACGCCTCCTCAGCGCCCTTCCGCGGCCATCCGCTTCAGCCGCTCGGCTGCTCCGGCGGCAGCCGTCGAATCGGGGAATTCCTGCGTGACCCGAGTCAGCGCCTTGCGGGCGAGACCGTAATTCGCGAGTTCGTAATGGCAGTAACCCGCCTTCAGGAGCGCATCGGGCAGCTTGCGCGCATCGGGATATCTAGTCAGCACGGCCTCGAAAGCAGCCAGCGCCGGCGCGAATTCGCGTTTCACATAGTGCACTTCGCCGAGCCAGTATTGCGCGTTCGCCGCCAGCTCGTGATCGCGGTGCTGGGCCAGGAAGGCCGTGAATGCCGATGCGGCCTCGTCGTAACGGCCCTCCTTCAGCAGGTTGAACGCGGCCTGGTATTCCGCGTCTGGTCCGGCTGCCGAACCCGACTCCTGTGCCGCCGCCGTCGCGGTCTCGAGCGCGCGCAGCCGCGCATCGAGATCCAGATACTGGTCACGCTGCTGGCGGCGCGCGGCATCGAGCTCATGCTGCAATTTCTCGAGTTCGCCGCGCAAGTTGCGGATCTCCGTGCCGAGCGCATCCAGCTGGCGCGACATTTCCAGCAGGGCCTGGTTTTCTAGCTTCTGCTCGACGATGCCCATGCGCTGCTCGAGGGTGCCGATGCGCTCGCCCTGCGATTGCGCATTGGCAGCGCTGGCCCAGGTCAGCGCAAGCACTGCGGCCACCAGGCCGATTGTTGCTCTGCGGCGCATTCTTTCAGCGCCCGTAAACGATCTCGACGCGGCGGTTTTTTTCGTAGGCCGCGTCATCGCTGCCCTCGACCGCCGGGCGCTCCTCGCCGTAACTGACGGTCGTCAGCTGGCCATCCGTGGCGCCTTGCAGCATCAGTGCCCGCCGCACCGACTGCGACCGGCGCTCTCCAAGCGCAATGTTGTATTCGCGCGAGCCGCGCTCGTCGGTGTGGCCCTCGAGCCGCACGCGGGCAGTGCCGAATGCCGCGAGATGCCTGGCATGGGCGCTGATGACGGTCGCGTATTCCGGGCGGATATCACTGCGGTCGAAATCGAAGTAGATGACCGATCCGACTCCCGCGGGCCCGCTGGTGGCGCCGGCGCCCGCCCCTGCATCCGGCAGGCCGCGCGCCCGGCCGATCTCGTCATCGCCCGCCGCGGTGCCGGAGCTCCCCGAGACGGGTGCTGCGGCAGGCGCTTCCGGCGCGGTGGTCGGCGTCTTCGCGCATCCGGCCAGCAGCACGGCGCAGGTCGCGATCAGGAAGATGTGCATGAAACGCATCGTTAGGACTCCTTGGCTCCGAAGCTATCAAATCACGGCGCGGCCTGCCGCGCACCTTCAATAGAGGAATGGCGACCAGGCCGGCTCGCGTACCTCGCCGGCGCTCGCCGCCAGGCGCTGCTGCATGCGGCCATCTATCGATACCAGCGACAGCACGCCGCGTCCGCCCGCGCGCGTCGCGTAAATGATATCGGCTCCGTTCGGGGCGAATGAGGGCGATTCGTCGAGGCGGCCATCGCTGAGTATGCGCATGCCACCCTGCTCCACATTCAGCGCGGCGATGCGATACGCGCCGCGATCGAGCGTCACGAACGCCAGTTCGCGCCCGTCCGGCGATACCCGCGGGCTCGCGTTGTAGCTGCCCTCGAATGTGATGCGGCGCGCGCGATCCCCGCCCGCGAGGCCCTGGCGATAGATCTGCGGCGCGCCGGCGCGATCCGAGGTGAAATAGATCGACCGGCCATCCGGCGACCAGGCCGGCTCGGTGTCGATCGACGGGTCGTCGGTCAGGCGCCGCAACTCCTGGGTCGCGAGCGACAGCAGATAGATATCCACATTGCCATTACGTTGCGACAGCGCGACCGCCAGCTGGGTGCCGTCCGGCGACCACGCGGGCGCGCTGTTGATTCCGGAGCGCGCCGACACGCGGATCTGTACGCCGGTCCTGAGGGTCTGCACGTAGATCGCCGGCAGGCCGCTGTGGAAAGACACATAGGCCAGGGAACGTCCGTCGCGTGACCAGGCCGGCGACATGACCGGCTCCCGCGATTTGAATACCTCCCGCTCATTGGCGCCATCGGCGTCGGCGACTATCAGCCGGTAGGTCCGGGCGGTCGGGGGCCCTGCCACGGCGACGTAGGCGATGCGGGTCGCGAATGCACCGCGCACGCCGAGGATGCGCTCGTAGATGGCGTCCGCGACCCGGTGGCTCGCCATCAGCAGCGCGCCCTGGTCCGCCGGCAGTGCCGCTGCGAGCAGGCGCTCGCCGGTCGTCGCCTGGATCAGTTCGTAGCGGATCTCGAAGCGGGCATCCGCGGTCGGCAGCAATTTCCCGACCACGACGTAATCGACCTTCAGCATGCGCCAGTCGGAGAGATCCGCCGCGTCCGCCTGGTGCGGAAACTCCAGCATCTGGCTGCGTGGCAGCGCGCGAAACCTGCCGCTGCGCTCGAGATCGGCCTGCACGGTCGCTGCCACGTCCCAGGCAGCGACGCCCACTGCATCCCAGCCGAATGGCACGACCGCGACCGGGACCGATTCAGCCATGCCGCGCAGGATCTGCACGGTGAGTTCCGCCGCTGCCGGCGTCGACTGCAGCATGGCCAGCAGGGAAATGGCGATCGCGCGGCGAAACAACGACATTCTCATGACTCCGATTTGAACACGAGGCGGACTTCACGCTCGAACAATGACGGTTGTGGCGGTGGCGGCAGCGGAGAAGCATTGCGGATCGCGTTTTCGACCGACTGGCGGAATGCCTCGCCGCCACCGCAGCTTCCGAACCGGACCGCGACCACCTCGCCGCCCGGAATCTGCGTGACGAAAGCGACGCAGGCGGCCCCGACCGGGGTTCCGGGCGGCTTGAACCAGCGTCTTTCCACATGGGACTGCAGGGCCCGGACGTACTGGGCTTTCAGACTCTGGAATGCCGCGCTGGTTCGCTCTTCCTCTTCCGCCAGCCGCGCCCGCAGTTCGGACTCGCGTTCGGCTCTCTCGGCTTTCTGGCGCGCCTCCTGCACGGCTTTCAGTTTCGCTTCAGCTTCGGTCTTCCTTCGCAGCTCCGCTGCCGCCTGCTCGGCGGCGCGCCGCTGTTCCTCCAGCGCCCGCTGCTCTTCCGCTTCGACGCGCGCGACGCGAGCCTGTTCCTCGTGCCGTAGCGCCGCTTCACGCTCCACGCTGCGTTCCTCTTCCAGGCGCAGGCTGGCCGCGGCCTGCAGCACGGCCTGATCGAAGAGCACGGCCTCGATCGGCAGGGCTTCCAGCTCCAGCGGCAATTCTTCCCTGCGCAGCACGAGTCCGACCAGCAGGAGACCTGCGATCGCCACGTGCAGGGCCAGCGCCCAGCTGAATGGCGCCAATGTCGGCCTGATCGCCGCGCTCATCGCCGCCGCTCGAGTTCCTTGAGCGCGCGCACAGCCTTCGGATCCGTCAGGAACCCGATCTTGGTGGCGCCCGCCTGCTGCAGCAGCACCATGCCCTGCACCACGCGCCCATAGGGCACCCGCTCGTCCGCCTTGATCAGGACCGGCGTTCCCTGGTCGCGGGCGAGCACGGCGCCCGCCCGGCGCGCGATTTCATCTTCCTCGATCGGGGCATTCTCGTCGGCGCCGACATTCAGGTAATAGCGGCCTTCACGGTCCACCGACAGGACCAGCGGCTCGCGGTTCTTCAGCAGCTCGGGATCCAGCGGCCGCGCATTGGCATCCGGCAATTCGACCTGCACGCCCTGGGTCAGGAGTGGCGCCGTGATCATGAAGATGATCAAGAGCACCAGCATCACGTCGATGTAGGGAACGACGTTGATCTCGCCCATCAGCCTGCGGCGGCGGGGGTTGGCCAGCATGTCAGGCGCTTCGAGCCGCCGCGTGGCGCTGCAGCAGGCTCGAGAACTCCTCCGTGAAGGTGTCGTAGCGGAGTTCCAGGCGATTGACCTTGTCGGCGTAGCGGTTGTATGCGACCACTGCGGGGATTGCGGCAAACAGTCCCATCGCGGTCGCGATCAGCGCCTCGGCGATGCCGGGCGCCACCATCGCGAGTGTCGCCTGCTGCACGTTTCCGAGGCCCTGGAATGCACCCATGATTCCCCACACCGTGCCGAACAGGCCGACATAGGGACTGGTGGAGCCGACCGTCGCGAGTGTCGCCAGGCTCTCCTCGAGCCGGTCGATTTCGCGCAGCTGCCCGACGCGCATCGCGCGGCGCACGCCTTCGAGTACCTGGACCGGCGTCAGCCCTGGCTGGGTCCGCAGCCGGGTGAACTCGCCAAAGCCCGCCTCGAAGATGCCCTCCATGCCGAGGGCGGCGCCACCGTGGGCCTCGATCGAGCGATACAGCTTGCCGAGATCGCCGCCGGACCAGAATGCGGCCTCGAAGCGGCCGGCCTCGACCAGCGCTGCGCGCAAGAGCTGCCGCTTGCGGAATATGATGGTCCAGGAAACCAGCGAGGCTCCCAGCAGGAGCAGCAGCACGAATTTCACGACCGGCCCCGCTTGCAGCACCAGTTGCAGGATCGAATGCTGATCGTTCAAGGTCCCGATTCCCTATGGTTGCGCCGGCACGGATGCCGGCAGTGGCCGCGGCTTCAGATTGTCCGAATCCAGGCAGGCGGCGCGGATGGTCGCGCTGAGCAGCAGTTCTCCGTCGGGCCCGCCGCGGCGTATCTCCTGCGCCATCGTCACGGACGCCCCGCCCCGCTCCGTCAACAGCACCGAGACCTGCAGCTCATCGCCAAAACGCGCCGGCCGATGGTAGCGAATCTGCGCTTCGACCACGACAAACTGCAGGCGTTCCTCGCGGATCAGCGCGGCCTGGTCGATGCCGAGGGCGCGCAGCCAGTCGCTGCGCGCGCGTTCCATGTATCGCAGATAGCTCGCGTGATAAACGACGCCGCTGGCGTCGGTGTCCTCCCAGTAGACGCGCACCGGTATCGCGAATGCCCCCATCGAGCCATCTACTCGCGAAACAGCGGCAGATTGCCGCCCGCCGCGCCGGCCGGCGGCGGCTCGAGCCCGAAGTGCCTCCAGGCGCTCTTCGCCGCAACACGGCCACGCGCGGTGCGCATCAGGTAGCCCTGCTGGATCAGGTATGGCTCGACGACATCCTCGAGCGTGCCGCGTTCCTCGCCGAGCGTGGCCGCGAGGCTCTCGATGCCGACCGGCCCGCCGTCGAATTTCTCGATGATGCTCATCAGCAGCCGGCGGTCCAGGACATCCAGTCCCTGACGGTCGACATCCAGCATGTTGAGCGCGGATTCGGCCACCGCCTGATCGATGCGCCCGGCGGCGCGCACCTCGGCATAATCGCGCACCCGCCGCAGCAGGCGGTTCGCGATGCGCGGAGTCCCGCGCGAACGCTCGGCAATCGCGGTGGCGCCGCCATTGTCGATTTCGAGCTCCAGGATGCCCGCGGCCCGCAGCACGATCAGCCTCAATTCCTCCATCGTGTAGAAGTCCAGGCGCTGCACGATGCCGAAGCGATCGCGCAATGGCGAAGTCAGCAGTCCCGCGCGGGTGGTCGCGCCGACCAGCGTGAATTGCGGCAGGTCGAGCTTGATCGAGCGCGCGGCGGGTCCCTCGCCGATCATGATGTCGAGCTGGTAGTCCTCCAGCGCCGGATAAAGGATTTCCTCGACCACCGGGCTCAAGCGGTGAATCTCGTCCACGAACAGCACATCGCGCGGCTGCAGATTGGTGAGGATGGCAGCCAGATCGCCGGGGCGTTCCAGCACCGGGCCGGAAGTCTGGCGCATGCCGACGCCGAGTTCGTTGGCGATGATATGCGCCAGCGTGGTCTTGCCGAGGCCGGGCGGGCCGAAAATCAGCACATGGTCGAGCGCTTCGCCGCGCCGACGCGCAGCCTCGATGAAAATGCTCATCTGTTCCTTGACCGGCGTCTGGCCCACGAATTCAGCCAGCCGGCGCGGACGCACCGTGCGCTCGAGCGCCTCGTCCTCACGCGTGGGCAATGCGGCAACGACGCGGTCCTGTTCGATCATTGCCTGATCTGCTACCTGGCAGCCGCCTGCAGGGCGCGGCGTATCAGTTCCTCGGTCTTCATGCCTTCATTGTCGACGGACTTCAGCAGCCGCGTCACCTCGACCGGACGGTAGCCGAGCGCCACCAGCGCCGCATGGGCCTCGGTCCGGGCGCTCGCGCCATCCCCCGGCCGCAGGGCCGACGGCATTTGCCCGAGCGCGCGGATGCGATCGCGCATTTCTATCAGCAGGCGTTCCGCGATCTTGCGGCCGATGCCGGGTATGCGGATCAGCGCGTCGACATCCTGCGCCTCGACGCAGACCAGGAATGTCTCGACATTGATGCCGGACAGGAGTGCAAGACCGATCTTGGGCCCGATGCCCGCCACGCGCAGCAGGTCGCGGAACAGGCGGCGCTCGTCCTCGGTCGCGAATCCATACAGCAGGTGGGCGTCCTCGCGCACCACGAGATGCGTGTGCAGCTGCACCTCGCTGCCGAGTTCGGGCAGCTTGTAGAAGGTCGACATCGGCGCTTCCAGCTCGTATCCGACGCCAGCGACGTCGATGATCAGCGCCGGCGGCTGCTTGCGGACCAGTTTGCCGCGCAGGTAGCCGATCATCGCCTGCGGCCCCTGCGGCCGTTCTGCTGCCTGCCACGGTGATGCGCGTGGCAGAGCGCGATCGCAAGCGCATCGGCCGCGTCGGATCCGATTCGCCCCTCGACTTCCAGCAGGGCCTTGATCATGTGCTGTACCTGCTTCTTCTCGGCCGCGCCGGTGCCGGTGATCGTCTGCTTGATCGCCCTGGGCGCGTATTCGAAGACCTCTGCGCCGGAATGACAGGCCCCGCAGAGGGCGGCGCCGCGTGCCTGGCCGAGTTTCAGGGCGCTGTCGGGGTTCCGGTGCATGAACACGCGCTCGATGGCGACCTCGCCCGGGGCATAGGTATTGACGAGCTCGGCGACATGGCGGTGAATCTCCAGCAACCTCCCCGCCATCGCGCCATTGCCGACCCGGATGCAGCCGCTGGCGACGTAGCGGACACCGCCGTGTCCGGCGTCCACGACACCGTAACCGGTGACGCGCGAACCGGGATCCAGGCCGAGAATGCGCAGCATAGACGTTATGATACCGGCAATCCCTCCGGGCCGGCACTTGCAGTGAGATGAAAACGACGACCAACGCGCCTGTTGCCGGCATGACGATGCTGTCCGAGTTGCGGGCCGAAATCGAGAAGCACGCGAGCGCTGCGCCGGGCTGGCGCGCTGCCGCATTGCAGGGCCACGAAACGGCTGCGATCGTCGCGGCACTCGACGCCGAGCGCGAGATCATCGCGGGAGCGCTGCTGCAGCCGATCCTGGGCCGGGACCTGATGACGGAAGCCGCCGCCGCCGCGCTGTTCGGAGAGCGGATCGCGGGATTTTCGGCGCAGCTGAATCGTCTCGGCGAGTTCCAGGCCGGGGTGCAGTGGACACCGGAACGCGCATTGTCCGCCGGCCAGGCGGATGCACTGCGGCGCATGCTGCTGGCGGTCGTCACCGATCCCCGCCTCGTGCTGGTGCGCCTCGCCGAGCAGCTGCGCCGCATGCGCGCTGCGCGCAGTCTCGACGAAGCGACCCGGCTTCGGTTCGCGTGGGAGACGCGCGAGATCTACGCGCCGCTCGCCAACCGCCTTGGCATCTGGCAGCTCAAGTGGGAGCTGGAAGACCTCGCCTTCCGCTATCTCGAGTCCGCGGATTACCGGCGGATCGCGGCCGAACTGAAGGAAACCCGCGCCGAGCGCGAGAAATTCATCGAGGTGGTGCGGAGCGAGATCGGCGCCGAACTGGACCGCATCGGCGTGGCCGCGGAGGTGATTGGGCGCCCCAAGCACATCTACAGCATCTGGCGGAAGATGCGCCGCAAGGGACTCGCCTTCGACCAGGTGCTGGACATCCGCGCGCTTCGCATCATCGTCGGGTCGGTGGCCGACTGCTATGCGGCGCTCGGCGCCGTGCATGGCCGCTGGCACTACATACCGGGCGAGTTCGACGATTACATCGCCACGCCGAAGGAGAATCTGTACCGTTCGCTGCACACCGCGGTCATCGGGCCGGGCGCAGTGCCGCTGGAGATCCAGATACGCACGCGTGAAATGAATGAGCACGCGGAACTCGGCGTGGCGGCGCACTGGCGCTACAAGGAGGGCGGCGAGCGCGACGAGGCTTATGACCGCAAGATCGAGTGGCTGAGGGAACTGCTGGCGCCCGCCGCGGAAACCGAAAGCGACAGCGATTTCCTCAGCCGGGTGCGGGCGGACCTCTTCGAGGACCGCGTCTATGCGCTGACGCCCCGCGGCGAGGTCGTCGACCTTCCCTCCGGCTCGACACCGCTCGATTTCGCCTACCACGTCCACACCGATCTCGGTCACAGATGCCGCGGCGCGCGCGTGAATGGGCGCATCGTGCCGCTCGATCACCGGCTCGCCAATGGCGAGGTGGTCGAGATCATCCGCGGCAAGGTTGCGCAGCCGAGCCGGGACTGGCTGGTCGAACAGCAGGGATATCTGGCCTCGCCACGCAGCCGCGCCAAGGTGCGCGCCTGGTTCAAGAAACGCGACGTCGGCCAGAATCGCGTGGAGGGCCGCGAGATGTTCGAGCGCGAACTGCTGCGGCTCGGCGCCCAGCATTCCCTGATCGCGGAATTGATCGGTGAATTCAACGTGTCCAACTCCGATGCGCTCTATCTGGCGCTGGGCTCAGGAGACCTCTCGCTGGCGCAGCTGACCAGCGCCATCCAGCGGCGCATGCGCGGCCGCGAAGCCGTGCCGCCGGAAACCGCGGCGCCGCGGGCGGTTCCGCTACGGCCGAACGCCGCGCGGACGGTGGAGATCGAGGGCCACGGCGACCTGATGTCCGTCTACGCGCGCTGCTGCAATCCGCTGCCGCCGGAGCCGGTGACGGGATATGTAACGGTAGGCCGCGGCGTGACGATCCACCGTTCCGGCTGCAAGAATCTCGCGCGCATCGCGGCGCGCGCGCCGCAACGCCTGCTGCAGGTCGAGTGGGGAAAAACGCGAACCGCGCGTTTCCCGGTGGACGTCATGATCCATGCGATGGACCGGCGCGGGCTGGTGCGCGATGTCAGCACATTGCTGGCGGACGAAAAGGTCAATATCGAGCGCCTGGCCACGCGCACCGACGCGGCTGAAGGAAGCGCCGACCTGTCGCTCGGGATTGCGGTCACCGGGCTCGATGACCTGGCGCGCCTGCTGGCGCGGCTGGCGGCGCTGCCGGGTGTGATCAGCGCGCGGCGCCGGGTCTGAGGGCCGCTCAGCGATTCGGAATATCGATTGCGCGCTTGTCCGCGGCGAGCGCCGCTTCGTGCATCGCTTCCGAAAGCGTCGGGTGCGCGTGGATGGTCCGCTGCAGATCCTCGCTGCTGGCCGAATACTCCATGGCGAGTACGCCTTCCGCGATCAGTTCGCCGGCCATCGGGCCGATGATGTGGATGCCGAGAATCTCGTCGCTCGCGGCATCGGCGACTATCTTGCAGAAGCCGGCGCCGGCCTCCATCGCGCGTGCGCGGCCGCTGGCCGCAAATGGAAAACTGCCGGTCTTGTATGGCTTTCCGGCCGCCTTGAGCTGCTCCTCGGTCTGCCCGACCCAGGCGATTTCCGGCGCGGTGTAGATCACCGAGGGAATGGTCCGGTAATTGACTTCCCCGTACCGACCGGCGATCCGGTCGGCGACGGCGACGCCCTCTTCCTTGCCCTTGTGCGCCAGCATCGGGCCGCGCACGCAGTCGCCCACTGCCCAGACCTCGGCTGCGCCGGTGCGGCAATGTTCATCGACCTCGATGAATCCCCGCTCATCCAGCGCGACGCCTGAGCCCTCGCCGAGGAGTCCGGTGGTGAATGGCCGGCGCCCGATCGCGACGACCAGCCGGTCGACCACGATTGTCTGCGCGCCCTTGGCATCCGAATAGCCGACATGCACGCCGTCGGGACGGATCTCCGCGCCCCCAACCCTGGCGCCGAGGCGGATATCGAGCCCCTGCTTCCTGAAGTGGCGGGCTGCTTCCCTGGCGACCTGCCCGTCGGCGATCGGCAGCAACTGCTCGAGCGCTTCCAGGATGACCGTCTCCGAACCGAGCCGGCGCCACACGCTGCCAAGTTCGAGGCCGATGACGCCGGCGCCGATGACGCAGAGGCGCTTTGGCACTTCGGTGAGATCGAGCGCGCCCCAGGAATCGACAATCCGCTTGCCGTCGAATGCGATACCGCGCAGCGGTGTCGGCTCCGAGCCTGAAGCGAGCACGACATGCCGGGCCTGCAGCATGCGTTTCTTTCCGTCGTGCCCGGAGAGTTCGACCTTGCGGCCGGCGAGCAGGCGCCCATGCCCGGTGAACGGCGTGACGCCGGCGGCCTTGAAAAGCGCCAGGATGCCCTGGGTGCTCTGCCGGACGATGGCATCCTTGCGCTTCTGCATCGCCGCGACATCAAAGCCGACCTTTCCGAGCTTCAGGCCATGGGTCGCGAATTCATGCAGCGCACGGTGAAAGAGCTCCGAAGACTCCAGCAGCGCCTTGGACGGGATGCATCCGGCATTCAGGCAGGTTCCGCCGAAGGCTGGGCTGCCGTCGCGATTCTTCCATTCGTCGATGCAGGCGACGGAGAGCCTGTTCTGCGCGGCCCGGATGGCCGCCGGGTAACCCGCCGGACCGCCGCCGATGACGATGACATCGAAACTGTCGGACATGTGCGCTCTCCCGCTCAGACCTGCAGCAGCAGGCGCGCCGGGTCCTCCAGCACTTCCTTCACCACGACCAGGAACTGGACCGCGTCGCGGCCGTCGATGATGCGGTGATCGTAGCTGAGCGCGACGTACATCATGGGCCGCACCTCGACCTGTCCAGCCACCGCGACCGGGCGCGGCTGGATCCGGTGCATGCCGAGGATGGCGCTCTGCGGCGCATTGACGATCGGCGTCGAGAGCAGCGAGCCGAATACGCCGCCATTGGTGATCGAGAATGTCCCGCCGGTCAGATCATCGAGGGTGATCGTGCCATTGCGCGCCCGCTCCGCGAATCCGGCAATGCCTTTTTCGAGCTCGGCGAAACCCATGCGCTCCACATCGCGCAGGATCGGGACGATCAGGCCCCGCTCGGTCGATACCGCGACGCCGATATCGAAATACTCGTGGTAGACAATGTCGCTGCCTTCCACGGAGGCATTGACCACCGGAAAGCGCCGCAGCGCCTCGATGCAGGCTTTTACGAAAAACGACATGAATCCGAGCCGCACCGCGTGGCGTTGTTCAAAACTTTCCTTGTAGCGCGCGCGGATCGCCGACAGGGCCTGCATGTCGATCTCGTTGAATGTCGTCAGCAGCGCCTGCGTCTTCTGGGCCTGGACCAGGCGCTCGGCGATGCGGGCACGCAGCCTGGACATCGGCACGCGCCGATCGACGCGCGTCCCGCCGGCTCCGGGCGCGGGCCGCGTTGAGTCCAGATGCTGCGTCACATCGCCCTTGCTGATCCGGCCATCGCGACCGGTCCCCGAAATGTCTGCCGCGGCCAGCCTGTTTTCCTCCACCAGTCTCCTGGCTGCCGGCGAAAGCTTGCCCGCCGGATCCTCCTTCCTGACCGGCGCCGGTCGCGCCGCAGCGGGCTTCGCCGGCGCCGCTGCCGGTTTCTTCGCCGGCGCCACGGCCGCAGCCGCTGCAGCGGCCTCGTCGATGATGGCCAGCAATTCGCCGCTGCCGACGGTCGCGCCAGGCTCCTTTTTCAGGGTTTTGAGCACGCCGGTAACTGGCGCCGGCAGTTCGAGGACGACCTTGTCGGTCTCCAGATCGGCGAGATTCTCATCGCGGGTTACCGGATCGCCGGCTTTCTTGTGCCAGGCGACCAGTGTCGCATCCGCGACGGATTCGGGCAGCTGCGGTACGCGGACTTCGGTGCTCATGAGGACTTCCTGCTCAAGCGCGTGGTCTGCTGCCCGCTGCCGCGCAATGCGGCATGGACCAGCGCCTGCTGTTCCTCGACATGCAGCGCATGGACACCGGTCGCCGGCGCGGCGGCGCTGTCACGCCCGGCATAGTGCAGCGAATGCTTCGGGCCAAGACCCGCCTGCAGCCGGTGGCGGATCTGGTACCAGGCGCCCTGGTTCTGCGGTTCTTCCTGGCACCATACGACTGCGCTGGCTCTGGCGTAACGTTCGACGACGGCCTGGTATTCATCGACCGGGAAGGGGTACAACTGCTCGATGCGGACCAATGCTACATCGCCCTGCTGGTCGGCGCGACGCTGATCCATCAGGTCGTAGTACACCTTGCCGCTACAGAATACGAGCCGCCCGACCTCGGCAGGCGCTATCGGCTCATGCTCGTCGATGACGGTGTGAAAGTAACCCTCGGCGAGATCGGTCATCGTCGAGGTCGAATGCTTGTGGCGCAGCAGGCTCTTCGGCGTCATCACGATCAGCGGCTTGCGCAATGCCCGGAGCATCTGCCGGCGCAACAGGTGAAACATCTGGGCGGGTGTCGAGGGCACGCACACCTGGCAGTTCATTTCGGCCGACAGTTGCAGGAATCGCTCCAGGCGCCCCGAGCTGTGTTCCGGGCCCTGCCCCTCGTAGCCGTGCGGCAGGAACAATGTGATCCCGGACAGCCGCTCCCACTTGGCTTCGCCCGAGGTGATGAACTGGTCGATGATCACCTGGCCGCCATTGGCGAAGTCGCCGAACTGGCCCTCCCAGATCACCAGCGAATCGGGGTCCGTTGTCGAGTACCCGTACTCGAAGCCGAGCACGGCCTCCTCGGAAAGCGTCGAATCCGTCACCCGGAACCGGGCCTGCTGCGGATCGAGATGCGCGAGCGGCACATGCGTGCGTCCGCTCGCCTGGTCATGCCACACCGCGTGGCGATGGAAGAATGTGCCGCGGGCGGTGTCCTGCCCGGTCAACCGGATCCGGTAGCCCTCGGTGAGCAATGCCGCATAGGCCATGGTCTCGGCGGCGCCCCAGTCGAGCGGCATGCCGCCGGCGTACATGCGCTTGCGGTCTTCGTTGATGCGCGCGACCCGCGGATGCAATGCGAAGCCCTCCGGCACCCGGGTCAGGACCTGCCCAAGTGATTCAAGCCGCGCAGGCTCAACCGTGGTGCGTGGTTTCTCCGACCATTCACCGCGCGCATGGCGGCTCCAGTCGACGGTGTAGCGGTTGCCCGTGGTTCCGGCAAATGCGCGCGCCTGCGGCCGGCCTTCATCGAGACCGCGCCGGTATTCCTCAACCATCTGCGCCGCCTGCCCCTCCGCGAGAATCTCATCCTGCTCGAGCCGGCGGCCATAGATCTGGCGAGCGGTGGGATGCTGGCGGATAAGCTGGTACATCAGCGGCTGGGTTGCGGCCGGTTCGTCAGCCTCGTTGTGCCCGTGGCGGCGGTAGCAAACCAGGTCGATGACCACGTCTTTGCGGAACTTCATCCGGTAGTCGAGCGCGAGCCGCGTGACGAAGACGACTGCCTCGGGATCGTCTGCGTTGACGTGGAAGATCGGCGCCTCGATCATCTTCGCGACGTCGCTGCAGTAAAGCGTCGAGCGCGCGTCCTGGGGATCGCTGGTCGTGAAGCCGATCTGGTTGTTCACGATGATGTGGATCGTGCCGCCGGTGCAGAATCCCCTGGCCTGCGACAGCTGCAGCGTCTCCATGACCACTCCCTGCCCCGCGAACGCCGCGTCGCCGTGGATCAGCACCGGCACCACCAAGGCGCCAGTCGTATCGCCACGCCGTTCCTGCCGGGCGCGGACCGAGCCCTCGACGACGGCATCGACGACTTCGAGATGCGAGGGATTGAATGCCAGCACCACATGGACATTGCCGCGCGGCGTGCGCAGGTCGGCCGAGAATCCCTTGTGATACTTGACGTCGCCGGAGCCCTTCAGCACCGCGAGATCGACATGGCCCTCGAATTCCGAGAACAGGGTCGAGGGCGCCTTGCCGAGCACATTGACCAGCACATTCAGGCGCCCCCGATGCGCCATGGCGATGACGATGTCCTCGACGCCGGCGGCACCGCAGCATTGCACCAGGTCATCGAGCAGCGGAATCAACGATTCGGCCCCTTCGAGCGAGAAACGCTTCTGGCCGACGTACTTCGTGTGCAGGTAGAGTTCGAGGCCTTCGGCGATGGACAGCTGCCAGAGCAGATTCAGCTGCTCTTCCTTCGAGAATCGATGATGCAGGCGTCCGCTCTGGAAGCGGTCCTGCAGCCATAGTCTTTCCTCGCTGCGCGATACATGGGCGAACTCGGCCCCGATGCGGCCGCCATAGATATGACGGAGCTGCGCGAGGATCTCGCGCAGCTTCATCTGCGGCTCGACCGCGTTCGTGCGGCTGCCGGTGTAGAACTCGGTCTCGAGGTCGGCTGCGCCGAGCCCGGTATAGGATAATTCGAGTACGCGCGGCACCGGGCGCACCAGCAGCCCGAGCGGATCGATGTCGGCGGTCAGGTGCCCGCGATTCGCATAGATCT